>ERZ777305.747-NODE-747-length-49528-cov-9.233764_pt1 | contig 49528 bp, 42 predicted proteins | sample MGYA00374965_ERZ777305 | MGnify/ENA primary metagenome ERZ777305 (study PRJEB29328, sample SAMD00013331) | mouse gut metagenome | study: EMG produced TPA metagenomics assembly of the Metagenome analysis of fecal microbiota from mouse which was promoted...
TCGATGTCGAGTCGGTGCCTTATGTCCGGGAGGCTTGTGCGGCGAGGCGATGGGCATTTGCGGCCGATTATATCCGGCTGTGGGCTTTGTACCATTACGGAGGAATTTATCTCGATTCGGACGTCTTTGTCCATCGGTCGCTCGATCCGTTTTTGGAACACCGCTGTTTCTCTTCCAAGGAGTTTCACACACGAATGTTCTATGATTCGCTGAAGCGGGAGGACGATTTGAATGATACCGAAGGATTGGGCATCGAGGCGGCGGTGATCGGGGCAGAGGCGGGCCATCCGTTTATCAAGGCTTGTCTGGACCATTACGAGGGGCTTCATTTTCGTGACGACATGGACTATATCGGCACGGTGATGCTGCCGCGCATCATGACTCATATCGCGTTCGAGCGGTTCGGTTATCGTTACGATCCGGTCTATCAGGTGCTCGAAGAGGGGATTGTGCTCTATCCGCCGGATGTGCTTTCCCGGCCGGGATCGGACAGCTTGATCAAATACGCTTCGCACCTCTGTTTTCAGAGTTGGCGGGCTGACTGGGAAGAGGAGTAACTCCTCCTCTTCCCTCTCTACCAGGAGTTCAGAAAGTAGTGTAACGCGAATGCGTGATTGAGTTTGTAGCGGATAAACTCAGTCGTTTTGTTCGATACGGCCAGTCGAACCTCTTTCGGGGTCAGCGGCATGAAGAGCTGGGCGGGCAAGAGAGTGATCTCTTTTTTGCGGACGGCCGATTCGTAAACCCGTGTAAGCATGAGAGGGCCGGTCGTCTCGAGGACGAATTTCCAGGTCTCCAGGTGCGCCATACCGTCGAGGTCCAGACTCTTCATCTCGTCGATAATACGGGCCATAAACCGGCTGCCCGGTGCGGCGGCCATCAAGGCATTGCTCAGGATCTGCGACAGGCCGTAGCACTTGGCGTTCAAGGCCGGTTCGACGGCGATGCAACAACTGCGCCCGTTCACCACCGGGTCGAACGATCGGAAACATTCGTAATCCAAATCGACATACATCCCCCCGATATGATACAGAATGAGATACCGCACGGCGTCCCATCGCTGCACATCGTGCGGGAAAGCCCGATAGTAAGGCTCGAAATCGGGGCAGACCGTGTGTACGAATTCTTCCATCTGCTGCCGATCCCAGAAGTGTTGTTCCCACCCGGGGTGATGTTTTTTCCAGGTTGCGGCCAGGGTCAGCAGATTCTCCGGGATGCCGTTCGGATAGTCGCAGACGTGGTGGATGATCTTCGGGATTTTTGAAGGCCGCGTCGTTTTGTCGAGACACTCTTCCAGGAAATCGATTCCGGCAGCATCTTCGAACAGGCGTTTATAGGGAGTTTGCATCTTGAATTCAACCTCCGGCAAAGCGGATTCCGGTTCTTCGATCATAAACAAGGGATGAACGACGGAATCCATACCGGTCGACAAGTGTTCGAGCAGCGGAACGACAGGAACGACGCACAACCGGTTGTCGATCGATGAAACATATTCGCATTGTGCCGCCTCGGGCAGATCTTTGCCCGTCGAGGCAGCCGACCAATAGGGGGCAAACTCCCGATAGGCAGGCAGCCTCTCCAATAACTTACTCGCTTTGAAGGCCCGGAACGTTCGGAGGCGGAGGTCGAAATCCTGCCAGGTCCGTCTCCAGCTGGCGTAAAACGAGATATCGGGTACATGGCTGAAGGTATAGGAAGCCTGCCTGTCCGTCGGCTCGCTCCGGAGGATCCGACCACAGGAGATCTGGCCGATTCGTTCGTCCGTCCGGTATTTTTCGAGCAGTTCGGCGCAAAAACCGAAAAATCCGACCGATGGCAGGCAGCCCCAGTTACTGGCGAGATTGAGCACGATTCCCGCCTCTTCCCGCTGGAAAAACCATCGGTTGGCCGCGATGAGCGGTCGGGCAGCTCTTCGGGTTTGCGATTCCTGTTTGAATCTCAGGCTGCAAGGCCACGAAATGTGCCGTTGTACGGTCTCTGCCTGCAGACCGCATGAATAGACGTACAGGCATTCCGGTCGGATCGCAGCCAGCAAATCGAAAGTTTGCGCCGGCCATAGAACCCGGTCGGACACGATCAGTAGAATCGGAGTCTGTGGATGATAAGGTAACATGCGGCAAAGCGGTTTATCGATTGAATGGGCTGATCAACCGTTCGATCAGGCGCGGATTGGCGATGATGATCTCCGCCGTCCCGTCCATCTGCGGAATCGGGCATACTGCCCTCCCCTGCTGCGATGTCCGTAAGCTGTCCGGCAAAGAAATCCGTATCCGATACCGACCGATCTCTCCCTCCACGGGCGAGAGCTGTTCGACCTGTCCGCGCAGGAGACCGTACTCGGCAGCCGGATAGGCATGGAGTCTGATCCGGACCGGTTGCCCGATCTCGATTTTTCCCAGGTTGTGTGACGGGACAATCATGTGACCGACGAATCTCCCCTCTTCCTTCGCGTCCTGCTCGATCACCACCGGCCCGGCAATGGTCTGCGGATAACGAATGAAGAAGCCGATCCCCAAGATAATCAGGAATATGAAAAACAGGCAGGCCAGCCCCCAGCGCACCAGCCGGGAGGGCATCCGACCCATGATTTCCTGGGCCTCTTCGCTGTAGAATGTATTCGGTTGTGGCATATGCAATTATTCTCCCAAAGCGAGCTGGTCGCGAACCAACCGGTAATAATACCCCTTCCGCGCAGTCAGTTCGCGGTGTGTTCCCTGCTCGATCACTCGCCCGTGATCGAGCACGACGATCCGGTCGGCGCGTTGGACGGTGCTCAACCGATGCGCCACGATCACTACCGTTTTGTGTTCGAACAGCCGGTCGAGTTTCTCCATAATAATTCGTTCGTTGATCGCATCCAAGGCGTTGGTCGCTTCGTCGAGCATCAGATAGGGGGCGTTCTTATAAGCCGCCCGGGCAATCAGTATCCGTTGCTTTTGCCCGGTGCTCAGCCCGTGGCCGTCGATACCGATCTTGGTGTGATACCCCAACGGCAGGGAGTCGATAAACTCTTCGATATTGGCGATATGCGCCGCCTGTCGCACGCGATCCATATCCGGATTGGCATCCGTTAGCCCGATATTCCCGGCAATGGTGTCAGAAAAGACAAACCCCTCCTGCATCACAACTCCACAACAGTGGCGCCAGGCGCTGTCGCTGTATCGGGTCAGCGGGACGTTACCCAGCAGAACCTCGCCCGCGGTCGGGGCATAGAAGCCGAGCAGCAGCTTGAGCAGGGTTGTCTTACCGCTCCCGCTGGCCCCCACGATGGCCGTTACTTTGCCTGCCTCTATGGTCAGATTCACGTCGTCCAACACTTTCTCGGAGTGGGGCCCTGCGTACTGAAAACTCACGTGGCGCAACACGAGGTCAGACCCGACCGGAACCGCCTGAAGTTTTTCATCATCTGCCGATTCTTCGTCCTTCCGTTCGTGTATCTCGTTGAGTCGCTCCAGGCTAATCTTGGCGTCTTGGCTCTCCTGGACGAATCCGATGAACTGCGATACGGTACCGTTCAGCTGGCCGATGATGTATTGCAGGGCCATCATCATCCCGAGGGTCATGTTTCCGGAAATAACGGCGCTCGCAGCGATGTAAGAGATCAATATGTTCTTGGACTGGTCGATGAACAGGCTGCCGATCTGCTGGGTCTGTTGCAGAGAAAGCCCCTTGATGCTGATCTTATAGAGTTTGACTTGTACGTTTTCCCATGTCCATCGTTTCTGTTTCTCGCAGTTGTTCAGTTTGATGTCCTGCATCCCCGAAACGAGTTGTACGATGGTGCTTTGATTGGCCACCGCCTCCTGAAAACGCATGTGGTCGATCCGCCGCCGGCGTTTCAGAAACACGAGAATCCAGCCGACGTACAGCAGGCTGCCCAGAAGAAAAATACCGAGTATCACCCAATCGTATCCGGCCATGATCGTACTGTAGACCACGAAGGTGATCGATGCGATCAACAGACTGATCAGGGTCCCGGTCAAAAAAGACTGGATGCGGTGGTGATCCTCGATCCGCTGCATGATGTCGCCGATCCGCTTGGCATCGAAAAAAGCAATGGGCAGCCGCATCAGTTTGGCCAGAAAATCGGAGATCAACGAGATGCTCAGCCGTGTAGTCAGATGCAGCATCACCCAATTCCGAATCAGGCTATTGGCCGCTTGTCCGACGGTCAGCATCAATTGGGCCACCAGAATCGCCACGACAAATCCCAGATCGCTATTCCCGATCCCGGTATCGACCATCGACTGGGTCAGAAACGGAAATATCAGACTGATGATACTGCCGGTCAGCAGGCCGAACAGCAATTGAAGCAGGAATCGGCGGTAGGGATGAAGATAGCGGAGCAGGAAACGGAAATGCAGACGGTCGTCATGCCGAGCCTCGGCCCTCGCGGCATAAAACCTCGGCGTAGGTTCAAGCAATAAGGCTGTTCCGATCTTCTGTCCGTCAGCCGTCTGAGCGGATAGCCAGCATTTTTCAAAAGCCGGCTGCCGATATTTCAATATCCCTTCTGCCGCCGGATCACCGATGTAAAAGACAGTCCCGTTTTTCTTCTGCCGGACATCGTATAGGACGACAAAATGGTTTTGGTTCCAGTGCAGAATACACGGCAGGGGCGCTTCTTCGCACAATTGGTCGAGAGCGAGCTTCACCCCCAATGTCCGGAATCCGATGCTTTCGGCCGCGTCGCTGATCCCGAGCATCGAAACCCCCAGGTGCCCCGTATGGCAACGCTCTTGCAGCAGCGAGACGCCGAACGACCGCCCATAGAACTTGGCGATCATCCGCAGGCAACTCGCTCCACAGGCCATCGAATCCAATTGCTTATAATGAGGAAAAGTGCGCATATCCGAATTTAATATCCTTAGCTAAGATAGGGGTTTTAGTTTAAAAAACCATTGAGCGCAGAATATCGACACTTTTTCGTATCTTGCGAGTTATTATGGATTTTGTCACACGTTTTATCCCCGCCAATTCCCATGAAATACTTGTCTTATTTGAAATCGTTCCGTAATTCTCTGCGTCGGAATGTATTATATACAGTAGTCAATGTATCGGGTTTTGCCATATCGCTGACATTTGTCATTTACCTCGGATTGTATGTCCAGAGCGAATATTCGGTGGATTCATTCCACACGAACAAAGACCGGATATTTCGTTTGGAGTACCGGGATGGCACTTTATTGGCTTATCCGGTCGCCGATCATCTTAAAACGAGGTATCCGGAAATAGAGTCTGTTACCAGAATCCTTTGGCGGGATGTCATTCTGGAAGATGTCCAGGGCAACGATTTTATGGGGAAAGCAATCGTGACGGACTCCTCCTTTTTCTCGATATTTTCATTCCCCTTTGTCGAAGGCAGCCCCCGATCGGCCATGCAGGCGCAGAATGAGATCGTGTTATCCGAATCGTTCGCCCGAAAAGTTCTCGGTGGCCAGGCCGTATTGGGAAAAACCATTACGCTATACGGTAAAAAATATATTATCAGCGGTGTTGTCCGGGATTTCGAGCATACGCATTTTAACCGAGCGGATATTTTTCTGCCTTACTCTTTCCTCGTTTCCGAATGGGGCGAACGGATCGTATCCAAAGACATCAGTGCATGGAATACCTATATCCTGGCCACGAAAGGAGCGGATCCGGCTGCGAAACTATCAAACATGGAACAGTATCTCAAAACCGGAATGGATTATCCCGACTCCCAGAAAGGTATTGTTACCGGACTAAGATTCACCCCGTTACAGCAGATCTATTTTTCCCGGTCGACTGACGATCCGACTTATCAACGAGCCAACGACGTTGCATTCTTGGTGATTCTTACAGTCGTCGCTTTATTGGTTCTGGTATTCGCCATAATTAACTATATCAACCTTTCAGTGGCACAACTGGGAGACCGGGCACAGCAAATCGCCGTGCGCCGGCTGCTGGGGGAAAGTCGACAAGGAGTGTTCATCGCCCACATCGTCGAATCTGTCGTATTGTGCACGATTTCCCTGCTCTTAAGTCTTTTGATAGTCGCCATACTGACGCCCTGGCTGCAACATGTTCTGCATACCAGCGTTTCTTTAACATCGAGTCTGACATGGGGCAATACGGCCATACTGATAGCCGGCATTGCCGTTCTCGGCACAATCTCAGGCGCGATTCCGGCGGCGGTAGTTGTCGGTTTCAAACCGATCGAGATCGTACGAGGCACTTTTCGTCGCAAAACGAAATCTGTCTATAGCCGTGCGTTGATTATGTTCCAGTACGGCATCACGATCATCCTCATCGGATGCACCATCACCGTCGTCGCCCAGTTGCATTTTATGAAAAACGGAGACTTAGGGTTCGACAAGGAACAGTTGATCGTATGTTCCAATTTATTCAAGGCAAGCGAACAGGAGGGGTTCCGCAATCAACTGATGGCCATATCTGGAGTAAAGCAGGTCTCTTTCGTACGGGGATTTCCGATGGCGAAAGACCTCGAAACAATGGATATCGAGACGCCCGACAAGACACATATTCTATTTGATTCGTATGTGGGGGACACGGCTTTCATCTCCATTTTGGGATTGGATATTCTGCACCGGACCGGGGTGGAACACCCACATGCATATTGGCTTAACGAATCGGCATGGCTCCGATTAGGACTATCCGACGACGCCACCGAATATCGTACTGAAGATGGAAAAGTACTCAGGATCAGGGGACGAATCCGAGATTTCCACTCGCGCGACTTTACACACGGCATCGGTGGATGTATCATCCAGCCTCTCGGTAATCACGAAGCTTGGGAGATATTGATTAAAGTAGCCGACGGCGATCCGTTTGCCACAATGGATCGCATTCGCAGGTTGTACAACGAACGTGCCGGAGGCAATCTGTTCGACGGTAGTTTCATGGACCGATATGTAGCCGGTTTGTACGAAAAGCAGGAATCTATTTCACAGATGGTCTCTATTTTAGCCTTTGTGGCGATCGTAATATCTTCGTTGGGCATGCTGGCCATGGCGACCTATTTTACCCGGCAGCGGATGCAAGAGGTGGCGGTGCGGAAAACTTTCGGGGCGCAGAATGGAGAAGTGCTCCGGATGCTAATGACGAGCTTCATGAAACTGGTCGCCGGCGCATTCGTGATCGCTGTGCCGGTTATCTGGTATACGATGCAGAACTGGTTGTCGCAATATGCCTACCGAATCGGTTTGTCGTGGTGGATTTTTGCCGGCGCCGGACTCCTGGCTTTTCTGATCGCCGGAGCGATGGTTTTCGGCCAGTCGTTCAAAGTAACACAGATTTCACCGGTGCAGGTACTCAGGAAGCAATGAGAAAGAATGCCAACAGTGTCATAATTGCAAATAAAATTCTTGCATCCGCTGAAAGAATACCTTCCCGTTGTAATCCTGCAAGTATTTTTTTCGTCCGTTTTGTCCCATAAGGCGACGTTGTTCCGGATTTTTCAATACGAACAGAATCCGATCGGCCAAATTCCGGATCGATTTGGGCGCATGCCGTTTCCCGGCCCGAAGTTTCGTATGCAAACCATTCACTCCGTTGGTGACCGTTTCGGACAGTCCTCCTACATCATTGACAATGACGGGTAACCGGTGCATCATCATTTCGATCGGCACATATCCGAACTCTTCATATAACGATGGCACGACGCCGATATCCGCGGCACTGTAAAAATTGTATAAATCTTTTTTCTCAAGAAACCCGGTAAAAGATATTTTAGACCAGACTGGTGCAGCCATTTGTTGGAGAGTTTCCATCATAGGACCTTCTCCTGTTATAATAAGTCTTGTATATGGAAATTCTTGCAGTACCCAATGAAAAGCTTTTATTAAAATGTCGATTCCTTTCCCCGGACTCAACCGACCAGCGAAAAGAATGATCGTTTCATTATCGTCGAAATGAAAATAAGACCGAGATCTATCTCGATATGTACGCGCGGTGTCTGACAAGGCGTTAGGGATCAAGGCCAGTTTATCGTAGGGTATGCGGTACAACGAGTGTAAATTATCGTACGAGTGTTGGGAAATAGCAATAATCCGATCGCAGATATGCAACAACTCTTTCTCCTGACAAAAACGTTTAACAGTTCCTTGTTCTTCATCCGTGTATTGTTTCGGATCTTTACGCAAGAGCCGTTGTAGTTTAGCCTTATCACCCAGCAATTTTAACCCCCAATTCATATAATGAACGGTAAGGATGATTTTACCCTGGAAAAACTCTTTCAAACGGTTGGCCAGTACCAGACACTGCATCGAATTCAAATGAAAAATATTTTCCTCTGCAGGATCGATGTAAGATTGTAGCAAGTAGACGGAACAACGATACAGAGTGGACAAATAGGTTGGTTCGTATATCCTGTTGCGTGCATGATGTGGAATTGGGACGCAGATATAGCGAATCCCTTTTCGATAGCTGACAGAAATGGCATACCCAGGCGCATTGAACGTCACCCGTGTTACGGTTAAATCAGTTTTTTCCAGCGTGCGGGTCAATTGATCAAGATAGGATCCGATTCCATAGCCGGAAGCCCGCATCACGGTATCGAATATATAGATATGTTTCACGAAAGAACGACTTTTAATGCTAATCCGGTGAGACCGCCCTTGATTCCGATTGGCAAGGTATCAAAATCAACACAAGGCTGTGGCAATTTACCAAAAGCCTCGCCCGGAAAGATCATTGGCCTACCATATGACCCACCTCCCGACAAAAGAGTTTGATAATGGGTTGACAACCCTTTCGGTATTCGATCCATATTCTTGCGGACAGTTTCGCTGAGGGCATCTAGGTAGGGCTGATCGAAAGGCGCAAAGGGACGTTGTCGTTTAGATGAACTCATTCGAGTGGTTATGTAAAACAACATTCCTTTTAATCCCGTATCGAAACTCATATCCGTAAAACGAAGAGGATCCCGAACCATCACAGCTCGATCTATCTCTTCAAGTAAATCGTCTGTGTTTCCATCCTGCAAACCATTCCGGATTATATATTCAACTCCCCAACCTATGCCGCACAACCCCCACCCGAAATCGATAGGTGAAGCAATACTTAAAGTTTCCGTTATACTGTCGAATAATTCGTCGGCATATTGCCGATAATAATGCTGTCCGGTCGCCCGGGCGTAAAGGTTAAAAAAAAGAACCCCTCCCATTTTGCCGTACAGTAAACTGTTGTCCTCGACAAAGCTGTAATTCAGCAATAGATAAGGAACGATCCGCTGGAGTAAATCCTCATTCTGCTGCTTCGTCATTTCAGGAAGATTTCATTGAACGGTACCGGAGCGTATGGGCATCCCGGATCGGGATAGTCCCAATTATTTTTCCCGTAAGCCATTAAAACTTCTTTCCAGCAAATACCGACCGGACGCCTACATGCGGAAAACGAATCACATGTCTTGCATGTACTCTCCTCCCGGAATTCATTCGGGGTGATGTAATACAAATCGACAGCTTTTTGTGAATTCCAGACCTCCATGATAGACTGTTTGGTCAGGTCGCCGATAATGAATTTCGGGTGCCAGTAAAGTTCTTCGCAGATCGTTACCTTACCATCAGGAAGAATGAAGAATGAACTGTGGTTTCCTGAACAGATTGATCTTTTGCCGAATGATTTCATGCGCGCTTCCCGAGTCATATCTTTGACCGTACTGGTCCCGCCCAAGATAATCCGGTTTTGCTGTATTTCCGGCAGTGTTCCGACATATGTTTCAATCGCATCCACAGATTGGACCGAAGTTTTGATCTCGTTATAATGTTCTGCGGATTTGTATAAGGAATAGCCTGCCGGATTAATGCGTATCTCTTTCAGGTTCTTGAACGAAAGAAGCTTATCCAGCAACGGTTTGATCTGCTCAAGTGAAGAGTTGTATTTCGTCAGGATGGTGTTCGTTTGCCAGGGAAATCCCAACTCGTCGAGCAAATCCATCGTGTCGAGAATCCGATCTCGGTAGTTTGCCTCGACTTTTAAAGTCTGCGTCAGTATTTCCGGATTAAGCGAGTCGATGGATATCTGGAATTTCAGCATACCTATCTCTTTCAAAAATTCGAGAACATCCCGTTTGACCGGCATTTTCGTCGAGATAAGAGGGAAATATCCGTTTGCAGCCAACTCCCGGAATATCTCTTTGTAGTGCTTATGCATCAGCACCTCGCCGCCATTGGTGTCGAAGTTGACTATGCCGATCGATTTGGCTTCCCGGATAATATGTAGAATTTGATCCAATGACATGACATCACCGGAGTTTCGCCGGGAACGGTCAGCATAGCAATATGTACAATCTGTATAGCATTTGAACAACAATTCCAGTGTACATTGAATGGGTTTGTTATATCGGTCATGCGATAAATCCACCTCGCCGTCCACTTCAAATTGTTCCGGTGTATAGCGATTGAATTTTTTATGGTCTTTCTTTTCGATGAGTACATTCTGGGGCACATGGATGCGATGCTTTCCATAGGGAATGGTAAACGCCTTGGGATTACTGATGTATTTTTCGATGATCGGCGCTATATCATCTGGTGTAACGCCGAAGTATGCAGCTATAGCATCGAGGCACTCTTGCAAGGTCCGTTCTCCGTCGAAGAATGAAAGCATCTGAGCTATCTTGGGATGCAGTACCGAATTTACATCTTCGGTATATACCTCGCTGCTGTCCTGAATCCCTCCGTGATCCCCAATCACAGCCCGCTTAATATCGTTTTTCAGGAAATAGGCCGGATTCAGGATATATATTGTTTGAGTAGTCATAGGGTAAACCGTACATTGGAAATAATTGTTGTGTCTCTGAACAATTTATTACTTACATATCGCACAACTCTTCATACACAATGTGCATTGGCCTTTACCGCATTCGGGCAACGGTTCCTCGAGTCATCCGGAAGTACTTGTCCGCCCGCAGATGACGCAACTCTTGCTTTTAGAGTTCCTGCTGGTTATGCACTGTCACCAACTCTTGCAATTTGAGTTTTTCATACTGTTAAGATTTTAATTTGCAAGGTTTGCAATTAATCTCCCCATACGCTTTCATTCTATATCGAGGAATCCAGCCCCAATCGCCGAATTCCTCGACATAAAAGTATCTCTGTTATATCTCGCGCTACTTTCCGGTAGAACACAATTTCTTACATGTATCACAGCGACCGCATGTAAGATCGAAATCCGGATCTTCATAGTCGTCCGGGAGAATCTGGCCACCGAGGATGTGGAGCAATTCCTGCTTTTCAAGTTCTTGCTGGCTGTGTACCTCGGCCAGCTCTTTCAATTTTAATTTTTTCATAACGTTAATATGAAAAGTTTTCCTACTCTATTTACCCTTTTCGGTTCCGGGTTTGAGATATTGGGCAATCTGCCTGTACATTTTTCCATGATCAGCATAGGGTACCGTGCATTGCACCCTGTTAAGTTCCTGGCATTCGTTCAGGAATTGGACATCATTGGGCTTTTTGCTTTCGTAGATCGCAATCCTCCTACGATACTCGCTGACAAAATCGCCTGAAACAAGTCCTTCTATGCCTTCGCACAATTCCCACTCTGAGAAAGGCCGATAAAAACGCTTTCATCTCAAGGAGTAGGATTTGAGTCAGGTCAAAATATAATAACTTTCGGTCTGTTTTCAAGTTATCTCAAAACTTTTTTGATTTAAAACTTCGAATGCGCGTCGGATCTGTAATTTACAACCAGATTTGAGGATGGTAATGGTCGTAAATCTGCCGTATGTGTTTCAAACGCTGTTCAGATTTTACAAAATAGGCTTCGATCAGGTCGGGCTTACGGTTATTGACGAGCGTAACGTCGGAATAGCCGAAGTTTTCCTGGACCGAAATAAAAGGCCAAATAACCTGCTTGGTCGGTAAAATCACCGACAATACTTCGTCAGCCGTGTCCGTATCTTGGAAGGAATAATCCAGAATATGTTGGAAAGCATGTTTAAACAGGATAATGAATTGGTTGCTCCAATACCAGTCCACCCAAAAACGTGTCTTTGCAACAGGAATGCCGATACCGAAACCTCCGATTCCACCGGATAGGAGGTGTACGCCTTGTTCGTTGGCTTCGGCAATCTCGCGCAACAATCTGTCTTTTGCATAATGTGATGTGAAACGATGGTCATCCTCGCAAATCAGAATCACATCATCGTCCCGGTCGACGGCCATATGCACGGCCTGGACAATACTCTGCCAAAGCCCAACTGCCCCTATCGGATGTTTGCAGGCATCCACCCAGGTAATCTGAAATTCACTGCGTTTTTCAAACTGTTTTTGCATGTGAGTGCGTCGATCATTCCGTTCGGACAAGTTGATGATATAAGTTGGCAGAAAAAAATCGTCGCAGTGTCTTATTTTAGGAGAGGACTTGTTTTTCTCGACTAGGCCTGAAAAAATCTTAGTAATTCTCCGATTCCAAATATTCCAGTTTAATCGTGCCTCGTATTCTTTTCGAGTATTTTTGCGCAAAGAAAGATACAATGTCTGATCGTTATAAATTTGTTCTATCGTATTTGCATACGCTATAGTCGAAGCTTCCGGCTCTAATAAATATCCATTTCTACCATTTTTGATAACCTGGCTAACTCCACCTACGTTAGAGGCGATCGATGGCACTCCATATGCAGAAGCTTCACAAAAAACGATGCCGAAACAGTCGAATCGGGTCGGTAAAACCATAAAATCTGCTTCTTGTAGTACTTTGTCCATACGTTTCAAATCGTCTGGCTTCGCTTTGTCTAAATATGGAATGACCGTAATATCGTTTGGTAGTACCTCTTGGCGTTCCGGTTCTGAACCAATAAGAGTAACTTTGCATAGGATACCTCGTTGTTGAAGTATCTGCGCCACACCAAGCACTTTGTCGCCGCCTTTGCCGTGCCAACTCTTTCCGATGAAGACCAAATGACATTCCCGCCCCTTCTTTACTAAAGGGACAATCGCTTCCCTGCCAATCTCGGGCAGATTGGCCCCGAACTCAATGACTTCCGTTTTACCAGAGGGTACCCCGTAATATTCGATAGCTCCTCGTCGAGCCCATTCAGAACAGAATATCAGTTTATCGGCATTATCGAACATGGCTTGTTCCAATTGCTCGCGCAAAGCAACATAGGTTGTATCAGCCAAATGTAAGTACCCTTGATTAAATTGGCGGAATGTTGCATCGCCAATAAATACGAGGGGAATGGCAATATCCAAGTGAGCAGCGAACCAACTATCGCGTACGATTGCGAGGTCGTAATCACCTTTGTTGATTTGTTCAGAAAGTATCTCTCCATACCGTCGAGCATATGCTTCGGTACAAAATCGTTGAAGAAAGCCTTCCGGCGTATGCAGATGACACAGTTTAGCTTGTTGTACCAGATCTCCGCCTAGCCACTCGATATCATATGCCTCGGCCAACGTCCGGAATATATGGTATAAGGTTCCCGACCATGCATGGATATCGTTCGGATTGAGTTCTGAAAGGAATGCGATTTTCATGGCAAAACAAATTAATAATTTCTTACGGTTTCCAATATCTGTTTGCAGGATTCTTGGGATAATTTCGTACTGCGATTGAATATCTCCGTGAAATGCTCCGTCTCCCATGTATTACTTCCATGATAGACATATACATATATCTCGGGAGAGTCTTCTATGATTGCTAATTGTCCTTGCCGGTATAAATTATGAATAATATCCGTATCCTCTCCTTTGGACAACGCTGCGTATGGATTTTGCTCCATGAGGTCCCGACGGCACATGATACTACCTTCCCATAACCGCCGGTTGGAAAGATATGCCGTATGACGATGCTTGTCCAGAATAATCCAACGCGACAATACACAGGCCGGCTTCCTGCTGGCAAGAAGTGCTTCCATTTGAACCGACAGCCGTTCCGGATCATACCAGTCATCGTCGTCCCATTGGCAAACATACTCCCCGTCGGCATGTTTTACACTCAAATTCCGGAGTTCTCCGAGCGACAATTTGGATTGACTCTGGGATACCTTTACCAGCTTGAATCTGCAGTCCAACGATGTGTTTTCTATAAATTCGACAGTAGAATGGTTTATTTCTTCATAAATCACCACCATTTGACAATTCGAATATGTCTGATTTGCGAAACATTTGATCGCGCGTTGCAACATATCCGGTTGATGATGTGTAACACACAAACAGGAAACCAACGGACAAATATCTGACCGAATCATGCTAAAATTGACGTAATTTACCTGACGAAAGTATTTATAATTTGTCGGAAATGCTAATCCATCGAATGGAGCTGGAATAATTCGTACAGCCACCGCCATAATTTTAATGGAATTTTAATAAATTTATCGCTTATTCAAACCGTTCCCCGTTATGCGTATAACACCTATGGTAGCTGATAAACCACTGGTTTCGATCTTGATTGTTGCTGATGACAACGATGACTTCCAAATAGAAATGATCCGTCAGCTTACAATGCAGGAAAATATAGAAACATTCTTGATAACCTCCGACACTACATTTGCTGCCGCTGCAAATAGGGGTCTTAAGGCGGCTGTAGGAGAGTATATCATATTCGTTGATGGCCGTGACCGTATTTCGATGGAGAATTTAAAAACAGTATATCAGTTGGCTAAGTGTGACCAGCTCGATTTTATATGGATATCTCCGATTTGTGGGAATCCTCCGATTAAATTATCTAACTATATTCCCTCTGCATCAATGAACCGAATTATAAAGGGGGCAATGGCTTCATTACACTGATTAAAGAGACAGCCTATGTGCCCAATCTATATGGTCATCTGTTTCGCAAAGACTGGTTATTGACAAACAGCCTTTGGTTTGAAGAAAAATTACCTTATCCAGAAGAATTATGGATGTCGGAGGTTTTTTGTCGAGCTGCAAAAATGATCATTTCAGATTTGGACGTTTATTTTTATTCAAACCGAGAAGCCGAGATTCGCAATATTGCCGATAAGTCGCAACAAGCAACTGATCTGTTCAAAATAGCCGATCGGTTATTATGCCATGCAAATCAATATTCTGTCGATAAAGAGGAAAGCGATTTGAAAAGTTGGCTGTATGCCAATGCACTCCGAATCTATTTCTCAGCTTGCCGGATCGTCAATAGCATTCGTACGCACGGAGTTTTCGAATTACCAATCCATAGGATGCACGATTTCAAATCCATTTTGCCAGAATTGACACCAGAAGCCACAGCATATTGTCGGAAATACTACAAACTTGCCGCCGCCTTGGAACAGGAATATTTGATTTGGCACGATAACCCTTGCGATCCGCTTATCGCAGCAATACAGGAAAAAGAATTAAGAAACAAACGGATCATTTTGATCTATAACAATCCAGGATGGCAAAAATATGATGAAATATTGAAAAACTTGCCTGATGGTTATGTCCTGACATTGGACCAAAAATATATAGATTGTGCTTTTGCTGTCGTATTCCATATGCCAGGACTCAATGAACATCTTTCCGAAGACCTTTGCAAACGTGATGGACAAATATGGATACGATGGAACATGGAGCCTGAAACTAAATTCAAATGGATGAATAATCCTGAACTTGACGATCTCTTTGACTTACGAATGGACTATCATTCCCATGCAGATATTGTATGTCCTTATTATGCGGGGTTCAAACGAGAACGCGTGTCTGTACCCATCAATCCGCTTCAGAAAAAGAACCGCATCTGTATGCTTATTTCCAGTGGTGTGAACCAAAGCGGGCGCAAGGAATATCTGGCCGAACTGATGAAGTATACTCCAATCGACTCTTATGGTCAGCTATATCACAATAAAGACATGGACGGAGAAGATCGGGGATGGGATTCGAAAATAGCTCTTTATGCTCAATATAAATTCATAATTGCTTTCGAAAACTCTGTATTGGAAGATTACGTGACAGAAAAACTTTATGACCCGCTGTATGCGGGTACAGTTCCGATCTATTTAGGAGCCCCGAATGTGGAAGACTATCTACCAGGGACTGATTGTATTGTTCGCGCCGATCAATTCGAAACACCAAAAGAATTAGCAAAATACCTTGAGCGGTGTTATGTTGAAGATGAAGAATATCTCAAATATTACCATTGGCGGATCCTACCTTGGAAGAGCGATTTTGTCCGAAAAGAAGCAATACAGAACAATAATCCTTTTGTACGGCTTTGTCATCTGCTTGATCGGAAATACCCTAAGAAACCGTAAAAAAGCATGTCACCAACTATTATTCTAAGACGACTTCGGAGAAACATTCAGAAATTCGTGTTGATTTGAATTGGCGGCAATCGTCATGCTATATATGCTGAATAATTTTTAATCCGCACACATATTTGGCAAATTTCGGATGTCTTTATTATCAACTTGGTGAAGGACGATGTGGTACGAATTGCAGGTGGTTTCGGACAGGGAGAATACAATTCGGTGGCGGATATCTATTATTGGCTCTCGGGTGATGGAGATTACGACAATAAAGGACGTCTTGCCGGTGTGAGGTGCTTTAGACGGGCTGCATATTTAGGCGTTTTGCTCGATTTTTGCTATATTTGTATAGCAAAAACGAAGGCTATGATTTTCAGTGACTGGCGACAGAAAAGTAAGGGGTTAGAGGTCTCCAAGACGTTGTTGTGGGAGTACGACCTGACGCGTTTCGACTGGCAGCGGTTCAGGGTCATTGTCATGCAACGGGTGGTGGAACGGGGAACCATGGAGGACTTTTATGCCGTTATCCGACTCTACGGAGGAATCGCCAAAGTCCGGGAGATTATCAAAGAGATTCCGACACTATCCGATATCGATATGAATTTCGTCTGCTCGGTGTTCGGACTCAAAAAAGAGCAACTGAGATGTTACACGAGGAGATTGTCGAGAGAACGACTCTTGAACTCTTAACCGCCTTGATGCACGATCCTGAGCTGGCAAACTTCAATCTAGCCGGAGGGACTGCGCTGGCCTTGTATATCGGACACCGAAAAAGCATCGATCTCGATCTATTCACGCCGGAATCTTTCGATGCGACAACACTAGGCGAATACCTGACCCGACGGTATGGATTCATAGGTACTTTCAACCGGAAAAATACACTCAAAGGAACGATCGACGGGGTGGCTGTTGACTGTATCACTCATGCTTATCCTTTGACAGACCCGGTGGTTGTCTCACCGGAGGGTATCCGCTTGTATTCGATGCGAGATATTGCCGCGATGAAACTTTCGGCCATTGCCGACAACGGCAGCCGGCTGAAAGATTTTATCGACGTGGCTTACCTTTCCACCTACTTGTCGCTGACAGATATGCTTCAAGCCTATGAAGCGAAGTTTCCGAGTTCAACCCGAATCAGACCCATTAAAGGGCTGACTTTTTTTGACGATATCGACTTCACCGAACCGATCCATTTGATCGGCAATACCTACAATTGGAAGTACGTCGCCAAACGATTGACAGATATGATTCGGCAACCTCGGACTGTTTTCAGCTCACGACCGGAAGCTCTCTCGATGCGAACAACTTCCTCGGTCGCCCGGCCCAAAAACACACCGAAGAAAAAGAACATCCCGAGATTATAAGCGATCCTCCTCCGGGGAGAAAACCGGAACTTTTTCAGAGAGCGACGCTCTTTTGAGATAATCGAACATCAAGTAACAAAAGGGAATAGGATCGGTGAACGTTTCACGGAACTTGACCGAGTAGTGCAGATGTGGCCCGGTCGAGTTGCCGGTGCTCCCCATCAGACCGATCGGCTCACCGATCCGGACAGTATCCTCTGCCTGGCACAAAGCTTTTCGCATGTGGCCATACACAGAAACTAGGCCGTAATCATGCTGAATCCGGATAAAGCCCCCTAATTTATCATCGACTCCGATCGTGGCCACTACTCCACTCCCGGCCGCATAAATCGTATCACGCTCTTTGCCTGGGATATCGATCCCTGAATGAGTATGCTGTGTATGAAAGATCGGATGAATACGACTTCCAAATGGGGAGGAGATCGCGCGAGCTATATTTCGAGTCTCTGCAATACGCACCGGAGAAATCGACGGTATCGAGGTCAGAATCCGACTATCCCACCTAATCAGATTAACCACCTTGAGGAAATATTCGGCCGACGGCGCTTGCCGAAGTAAAGAATCCACGCGCCTGTCCAAAGTTCCGATTTTCTCCCCGGTCGATTGAGCTTTACTCACAACTGGGAGAATCAGCAGGCAAAAGCTCCAACAACTAAGCACACCGCCCCGCAACATCAAGCGCATGATTAAGAGCTATTTTTGTGGAACTGTCCAATTTTAATGTCAAGGATAATGCTATCTCCGGAATCTCAATTTTCAGGATGTCACTAGAAAACAGGAATTTACCGACTTTTATCTCTATTTCGTCTGCATGATCCACACTTAACGCATGCACAATCAACAGCAATGGACATTTCAATGTTACCGTTCCACCGGACTGGGTATCTTGGGATGAATTCAAGGGAAGAGCCTTAGAATTTCAAACATGGAACAATAATGCGTACTCCAACTTTCCTTGCTCGAGCCGAAAACCAAAAGAATGATTGGGAACTGCTCAAACAAGGAATGTTCGATGGGAATACGAAGTATATAAGAGACTGAAAACGGAAGTGGATAATTTTCTAGATCAACATGTATATCTTCGTGAAGTGGGATTTCAACAACACGTCGATACGAAAGGTTTCAAGCGACAAACACAAGTCAGTACTCATGGACTTTTTCAACACCCAAGACATCAAAATATTTCAGGACCACGGAGGGAAACGTTATCATAAAGATAATCAGAAAGATCAGCAAATAGGACAGTTTATCAAAGACTACCCTATGGCCAAGACGAAACATTGGGCGCAGGAGGTCGCGAACAGCCTGCCAGGCTTTACGATGGAAATGAAATCCTGTTGGCAAAAATACGGGTATTTTAGCCTGTACTCTTGGGCTCGAATTTTCCGGGATAGAGATAAGAATCGCGATATCTTCTTCACCGTCGGAGTCGATCGCGAGCAAAAGAAAGGGCTGGTTTATAAACTCGATTTCCAGCGCGACAAGTCGTCCAAACTTCCCGAGGACAAGAAGAGCAGGTGCGATCAGCTCATCAGACAGCACAAACTGGAGTGGCAAACAATCGATGCCTCCGAACTGAACAATTATGATTGGGACAAACTGATTGACATAACGGTCCAGTTTATCAATGACCACTTAACATTATACGATGAGTTGATCCGAGAAGCATGGGCAAGAAGCGCCAGAATTTGTTGGAATACCAATAACTGGCTCTGCCCATCGGGACAGGACGGGAAATCTGTTCCGAAAGATTCGGACGAACCATTCTACGGTTACAACAACGAAGAATGGCTGTTCGATTTTGACAAACTGATTGACGGTTACCACTACGCCTCCCTCGAATCCGTAGGGCAGATTTCCGCCAATGAAGTCGGTAAGAAATATGACACTTTGCTGTGGACTATAGATAACAAGAGCCAAACTCGCTATGCCGTAGCCAATATCCGAAACCTGGAGATCATCGGAAAACAGGAGGCCGCGAATGCTCTTGCCATATATGAGAGAAGCGGCTGGCTCGCTGAGATGCGTAAGCAAATAGCAGATGTCGGCGGCAATACTGAAGACTTCGACAAACAGATCTCATTCAACATTCGCTTTCGTCCCCAAGACACGGAGATTCTCTATCCCGCCGAAATTCCTGCGAACAGCTCCATGATGCAGTCGGATCTCACCAATATTCTCACCGCAGAGGAAAAGGTGGAATATGCATTCACCGGCGGACGACGTAGCACACCAACCGATAGCAGACCGTCCTCATATATAAGGAAAGCACGAGAAGTAGAGATACACCATCTGCACCGAGAAATTAGCGACGGACTCACGACTTTCTTGGCACATCAATACGGCGATAACAACGTGGAGCAGGAAAGTACAATCGGAAACAGGCGTATAGATGTGGTCTGCAAAGATGCCAACAAGTATACATTTTACGAAATCAAAACCTATCTCTCCCTGCGAACCTCAATTCGTGAAGCACTGGGCCAATTGCTGGAATATGCCCATTACCCCGAAGCCGATAATGCCCACAAATTGGTTATCGTAACGCAATCCACCCACAGCGATCGAGATAAGCAAAACGGGCAGCGATACATTGCACATTTACGTAAATGCTATGGATTATCGGTATATCTCTGTTATTTCGACAAGGACAAACAGGAATTGTCCGAAGAGTTCTGACTGAGGTTCATTCATGAAATTTATCCCTCAGACTGAGGATCTTCTGGAATACGTGTATCGGTCTTTCCGAGATACTTTACGGTATCTTTGTTCCGCATTTCTGCACACAGCCGGAATAATGCTAAGACTTTGCGGTTGATTGATTATATATCAATTTAGTATCTTTAAATGTATCTATTTCCCAAGGCTCCGGCGATTGCTGTAAAAACAAAGCTTCATATTCTGAAGCTTTTACTTGGTCTCCTGATGCCAAATAACAATTAGCCAATGTTGCATATTTCCACTTCAATTCTTTGGACTCAGCTTCAGTGAGAGATTGTTGTATGATACGGATCACCTCTTCTCGGACTTTCTTTGCCGCAACTTTATAATATGTTTGTTCTTTGCCGGTTTCTTTCTGAGCCTTCAGATATAGACAATCGGCACAATTTCCTCCAGTATAGTAGTCTTTATAGAGACTCCACCCTTTCTTATAACTTTCTATTGCTTCGTCTAAATAGTAGCATCTCTTGTGATATCCCACAATCTTTTGCAAATAGCACCTTTGATACCCAACGTTTCCGTGTCGGATTGAGTTTCAATCTTTTCTATAATGCATAAAGCATCTGTCAATGCTTTATGTAAGGATGGCTTTTCACTTTTATAACGACACAAAGCTTGTTGCTGGATATAATATTTTCATTTTCCGCTTTTTTACATAGCTTTTCCCATAACTGTTCTGCTGTGGCAAAATTCCCCTGTGCCATTATGTAATGTATTTCAATACGCTACAAACATACAAAATCAGATTTTTTTGTATGCCGTTTTCCCGTTCTTGTGCCGCGTGTAACCCGCCAGTTTCAGGTAGGCGTCCACACTCATTCCTGCCTCTCGGGCCATCTCCATGGCATGGGCGATCGAGATCGTATGGAACCCGCTCACCCGCGCCCGCCGCACTGCCGACTCCCGTTCCGCCTCGATCTGTTTCGGCGACTTGTACAACCCCGCCTTGAGTCGGATCGTAAACCGGACACGGTCATACGTCCGCCCCGTCTTCAAGGGTAAAGCCTCCACCAGCAGGTCCGTGTGCAGATTAATCTCCGCCAAGGTCCCCGCCGGCACCTCCATCCCCTCGCGATTCACATCCCGCCGCTCGCGCCACACTTTTGCACTCCCCCTCCCTACGCTCTCGATCCCGATCACGTATTTCAGGAAATTGCTGTTGGCGTTCTTGTTCCGAAGCGGGTCATAAGCCGGGCTCTGGTCAGTATAGGTGATCTCCCGCAGCCGGTCGAGCGACACCTCCCAAACGCCCCCCGCCATCTTGTATTTGTTCTTGAACTGGGTATAGAGCCACATCGCATACTGACTGCTCAGATCGATATAATACCGCGTTTCGAGCGTGGCGAACTGGTTGAGCTGCAGGAGGAACTGCCGTGCATCGTCCGAAAATTTGATGGTGACATAATTGGAGTTCTCGGCGTCGAACTGCATCCGCGAGAGCCACCACCACGCCCCCCACTTCTTGGCGCTGATCCGGTATTCGATCGGGTTGTTCCCGATCTCGCGGATCGCGTTCCGCACAATATCATACCGGTCGTTGTTCCGCTCCGAAAGGTTCAGATACCGGAACAGGTCGGTGATATTGATGTGCCACTCCGGAAACAAATCGGCCGTCGTATCCAGATTCTGCGCCAACGCAAAAAGAAGTTTCTGGGCATAAATACCCAGTTTATAGCGATGCTTCTCGATCAGTTCATGCGAGATATGCGCCGCCCGATCAGGATGGTATTTCCGTATTTTGTTGCTGGTAGTCACCGTGTGCGGAGTCTGTTATTCGATCTGGCTCGGGGTGCCTCCCCTACCCTCTCCCCTTCTCCACAAAGATAGCTCTTTTGTTTCAAATCCTAGCAAAATCCTCCTCACTGGGATTTATTCTTTTCCCTGGCTTTCCCGCCCTAATTTTACTTTCCCGGGAATCATGGCTGTACCTCCGACAACTATTCTCTCTCTTATAAAATTCTGCCCATTTCCTCCTATTCGCGGCTTATCCTACAGGAGTTGCCGGCCTCGAACCCTACTCTTCTTTTCTTTGTCTACGCACCAAACGAGCAACACGACAAAAATCGAAAGCCCAACTCTTTCCGCTCTTTCTGTGATAACCGTCCGTCCAAACGCGGATTTCTTCCGTCCATCCTCGGATTCAGTCCGTCAAAACTAGGATTTACACTCCTATTGTCTGGAAAAACAAACAGTTATAACAGTCTACAATATAAACAATAGATAACAATATAAACAATACTCTTTTTGGGGGCTTCGCCCCGATGTCCGTTTTTAGGGTTGAAACATTTCATCAACCGAAAATTCAGTCAAAAAAATGAATTTTTTCAACAACAGCCCTCATTTATCCTCCATGCGACTAGTTTTATAGTTATACGATTTCTCGTCGTAAAAAACAACCCGATGCAGCCTATTTTAAAGCTCTCCAAAAGTCCAAACAACTAATTCCGAGAAAAAACGCAGAAACAAAAATAGATAAAATCCAAAGCCTAAAATTCATCCTGGTTTCGTTTATCAATCTCCACCATCCTAAAATCCGAGTTCAATCTGCGCTCTCGCATGTAAACTCATTTCACTAAATCCTAGTTTTGACGGACTCGCCCCAAACCACTATTTCATTATATTCCGTGCTTACTAGGATTTAAAATCTCCGAGAACCCACCAAATTTCCTAAGAAACCGAGCCACTTTTTGCAAGATACTAACAATACTAATCAGCCGATTTGGTCATTTCATTCGCATCATACTTTCTGTACGTTACATACGGTTTACTCCATTACATTCGACATCATGCTACAGAAGATCAAACTAACCGGGTTTCGATTACCATCAATTCGACGTAAACCGTTTCCGTTAAAACTAGGATTTCTACCTTTCCTCACCCTATACATTCTATGATACATCATACTAATAATACATATTAATCGCATCCTAATCACAATCTTAATTATCCGTATTCACCTAACAATAATATTATACTTATTAAACATATGATATATTTAATATTGACTATATGTGTTACAAGTATTACCAATATGAGGTATACAATAAGCACATATCGTAATATACATATGATACTTATATGTAAAATTATGCGAGTAGTGATTAAAATAATTATATATCATACGATGAGACTTAGTCGCATGATGCTACTGATTAGTATCGTGTGGTAATTTAATACGATCATAAAAATACTTACGAGAGACAGAAAATGAAACCTCTATTTCCGTGGTTTTTTCTCCCGTACCCGAACGAAGGCCGGACGTTCGAAAACTTCGTAAGTCGTATGCTTCCGCAGCAGCTCGATCGCCTCGATCAAAGCCTCTGTCAGCGTATACTGCGGATCGCCGTCCGCCAGTGCCCGGCAATATTTGTAATTCTTGAGATATTCTACCTGTTCGTATGGAAGTACGAACGAGATCCGTTCCCGTTCAGGCATTTCTGCAGGCAGGGCCGTCTCTTCTGTCGGAACGACACGACCGGTCTCCGGCCGTCGCCCGGTTGATGGAGTTGTCGCAGGGACTGAATCTCTCCGTCCCGAGATGGCGGTTTTCCGCCCGTTGCCTTTGCTGCGAGTAGCCAACAGCCTCTTGGCCTCAGCCTCCAAGGCCGGCAGTTCGGCTTCCAGCCGGCCGAGTTCTTCGGCAATCTCTTGTTGTGTATCGGTCTCCTGCTGACCGGCTTTGCCGGTTCCGAAAAATATATCTACCGTATCGAGTACGTCTTTCTTGGCCATAGTGGGAGTTATAAGTGAGGTCAAAGATAACAACTTTTCACATCATACTAATCGTTAATACGAAAGGTATGGTACAAAAATAACGGTTCTCGGATGATTCTCACTTATTATTTTCTAACGATCTGGATACCTGTGAAGTAGGGTAGTGGTGAGAGGTGCTTTTTCGCTGTTTCTTTCTCCGGCCCCCTCACCGTACTGTGATAGTGGGTGTAATTACATCCGTCCTGGAACGGAATATGCACCGGGACGAACAGTCAACGGTCGTTGTAAGTTGTTAAATGTAACTCTCCTTGTGCATTTTAGATCTCTTGCCGATCGGTATTTGGTGTGAGAAAACGATGTTCGCGGCTCATAGCGGCTATGCGATGCAGCCAATTACAGATATATGTGTGGTTGTAAATCGGTTGCACATCGGTTCCTTTGCTTTTCTCCAGTGCCAAGGCCATGAGCGAGTATTCGTTTTCCAGATTGGTGACGAAAACGCCTTGGTCATCTGTTCCGATGGAGACATGTATCTGGTCGGACTCGGAGCGTTCGCAGGAGGGGATCGTCAAGCCTTCGTTGTAGAGTTTGAGTAACGGATGGTGATCGTAATGTTTGTCTTCCCCGATCAGATAGTTCGAGCTGGGATTGGTTTCCACGAGGATGTGTTTCCCGGCGATTTTTCGACGCAGGAATCGTTGTATCTGTTCAACCGCAACGATATATTCCGCCGGGACCTCCTCTCCGATCTGTTTGCTGCCGTTTTTCCGTACCTCGGGATTGTAGTGGTACTCGACATAAAGGTCTATGATAGGGTTTGTTCGTTCTATCTGTGGCTCGGATTTGGGTTGATTGATTCCGACCCGGCTCCAAAAGTCGATATGGATCGGATCGAAAGGTTCATGATTGGAGGAGCGGTTCAGAATGTGGTGCAGATAGTGGGTCGGATCGTCACCGCGCAGTCGCCAGGCCTGGTAATAAAGGTAAGGAGTGGTGTGCGGCTGAACCGAACCGTAGATCCGGTAATAATACTTGTAAAACCACTCTTCCAATTTGGCATTGAGCGCCGGCAGCGGAGATTCTCCAGTCTGGGGAAGGATAGCGAGCATCCATGCCGCATTGTCCAGAAAGTCGTGAGCACTCATAATGACGTGCCGGTTTCGTTTCCGGTAATATTGTTCGGGATCGGTTCCCAGTACGAGGCCGTGTCCGATCCGGTCGCCGCATTCGAGATTCAGGAACAACAACGCTTCGTCGACGGCACGCAATCCGTCTGCCATATCTAGAAAATCTTCACCGACATGATAGGTAAAGCCCGGATTGGGAAAACGATCGTCTATCAGATATTGATGCTGTGGGTTGTGGGTGTAGTATTTGAGATAACGGTAGGCTGTGGCGAAAACCTCGGGCCGTTGGTTGATCTCGGAATTGGCGGCATCAATGCCGACGATGCGTTGTCGGGAGGTCAAGGTGCTTTTCCGTAGCTGGTTGATGGCCAGGGTTTGGCGCTTGACTTTTTGGCGAAGTCGGTGGCTTCGGGGATAGAGACAAGCGGAGAGGTCGAATCGGTTGGACTCTTTCTCTTTGATGAAGTGCAGGATATAGTGATACGGATAGGAAGGGGTGGATGTGGGGTTGTTGTCGATGTTTCGTCCGATCCATTCTCGGCTGGTGGCCGAGCGTTGTTTCGGTTCGAGTGGATCGGCTATCTCCCGGTCGAGGCGGCAAATGTAGGCATGCAATCGTTGCATTGATTCCTTGGGGGTGATTCGCGCTTCGATATAGTTGACGTTGCCGGGGGCCAGGGTCGAATGAATGGCCAGGTTACAGATCAGTTTATCGTAGATAGAACCGGGGCGGATGAAACACTCTTTCCGACTCTCATACGTTTGGAAGTTCTTGAATCCGATACGTTGTTCATTGAGTTGGATGATCTCTTTCCGAAGACGGATCTTGACGAGCAGATAAGCGTACAGCAGTTGACGAAGAGTCTGATAATCGGTCTGGCGACTGAATACGTGACGGAATGCGGTATAAAGCAGTTGCCGTTCACCGTGATAAATCGTCGTGCTGAGGTGATGCCCTGTCTCCCGCAGAGGCAGATTCCGGGGGATGGCATAATCGATGATTTCACCGTTGTAGGTGCGGCCGTTTTCCCACCGCAGAGCATTGATCTCGTTCTGGAGTTCACTCAAATGGGATTTCAAAAAGTTTTCGTCTGTCGTCCCGAGTAGTTTCCACACGACTTCGGGGAATGCCGGGTCTTTCCGGATCAGACGCGTGAAGAGAACGACTCGGATCGCAGCCGCCCAAATAACAAGAGTATGCAGAGAGGCGTAAGATTCTCCTTGCTGGAACAGGATGTCCGGTTGTTGCGACAGACTCAGTTTCCGGAATGTTTTGCTTCGCCCGAGCGTATGATTCATCAGACTGAGCCAGCTCAGGTCGAAGACCTGGGTCGATCCTTTGAGATGGAAATGCAGCTCCGACAATTTCTCTTCCCGGAAAAGCGCCTGAAGGGAGGTGTTGTCGTTACCGATGATGGCATTCCATCCGAAATAGGTTCGCTCGCGCATACTGGCCATGTCGTTGAAGGCCAGGAAGGAGGTGGTGAAGATATCTTCGCCGAGTTGCAAGACCAGGCTGCGCCAACGGAGCAGTTGAAAGTAACGACAAACGGGTTCACCGTCTGTTTCTCGCAATACTGCGCAGCCGAAGTGAGGCAGGATATGGAGCGGATGTCGGTCTCCGGATTGAGACGAATCGGGCAGATATTCCCATTCGTCTTGAACCAGACGGTACAGGTTCTCAGCCTGATCGTCGTTATATCGCTGCTTAAAGTCATTTTGATGGGCAGTGACAAAACGTTCTTCATTGCTTCGTTCCGATTCGCTGCGGAGGCCGAAGAGTGACCCGATTACCTGCCCGGCATTACCGCGGGCAAAAAGCAGTTCGATAGAGGCACGGAGGTTATCCATTGTCTTCTTCGGTTAAATCTTCGTAACGACGTTTCATTTCATCCAAAAGGCGGATAACTTCACTTGTAGTATAGCTTCTTTTCTCAAAGAACACTTGCCTAAATAACGAATCAATATAAATATCATTGTTTTTTTGCTTTAGTTTTCTTAAAAGTGTCTCATAAGTATTTTTGCTTTTTGAATTAAGTCTGATGTTGGTATTTAAAGTTTCTTGCGGGAATAACACATTGTTGAATAATGTAAATGCTAATGGAGTTGTTTTGGGAGTTATTTGGAAAAATATCTTCCCGAACTCTTTAATAAAGCCAAAGTGAAGTTTGTGATTGTCATATAGAGGGATGTGGAATCGACTTAATCGGGTGTAAAATTTGGCATAAATATCCAGGTTGTCTTTTGCTCCTTCCAAGCGATTCTGTAAGGTATGCGATACAAAAGCATGTATGATCTCGGTATTTCGTAATGCGACGGCCGATTCATACTGTTGATGTTGCGAAGCGGCGTGTGTAATTTTTAAGTATAAAGAGTTGGGATTTTGGGAAACAAAGTTTTGCCATTTAAGCCGTTCATTATCCTTGGATCTACTGAACCATTGGGCAAATCGCTGATAGACTTTCTCTATCTGCGGTAGACTGCAAAGAAAACCGAAGATGTCGAACCGGAAGTGATAAGTATTCGGAGTAACGGTGAAAAGATAGGATGGTTTGCCAGAAAGTAGGGTATGTTTATTTTGTGAGTCAGTCTCTGTGCGAGCAATAATATTCAGGATAATGAATTCCATCAGATTCAGTACAGCTATGCTGTCCGGGTCATTAATTTTGTTGGCATCGGGGTCTCTTAGAATGTCATGTACGGCTATGAGTAATGATCGGGTATTAATATTTTTTTGTGTTCGGGGCCGACCACTTTGTCGTTCTGCGGGTAGTAAGTCGTATAGACGGCTGTTAATAACCTGGCCGCCGATGAGTTTTAGATAAGCAGGTACTTGCTCTTGCATTTCTTTTAGGAGAATGGTCTCTTCGGCTTCTTTCCCTGAATCTTTTTTGATGTTGGTTTTTTCTTTGTATTCGTCATGATATCGATAAAGAAGCATGGAATAAATAGTTCGGATGGCGAAAATTAATTTCCAGTCTTTCGGTGAATCCAAATATGTATCCATAAAATCTAATAACCCTAATACATCTCCAAGCGAGATATTGTCGTATGCTTTCTGAGATGACAAGAGTATCTGGTTAATATGAGGAGGTATACCGGTGTTGTCATTTTTGAGATAAGTCTCATAAAGATAGCTTAGAACAAGGCTGTTTTTGGTGGATAGTTCGGCGTTCCATACTGTCTGAATTAATGTGATACTTGACTTGTCAAGATTATTGTGTAACCAGGTTCTGAAAAAGTATTTTTGGAATAAAACTTTATTGTAGGGATATTTTTGAATGTTTCCGTCACTCGTATGAATTGAAAAATCGGACATTTTGTAAAGCAACCGAATTAGAGAGCGCAATTCACGTAGATTACGGGGGATGATATAATTGGTAGATCTTTTGGTATCGTAGAACAGGAACCGAGTTTTTTGGAAAATCAGTTCCAATACCGCATGGCGGACGGATGGGAATTCTATAGACGTTTCTATATCAGGATCTTTAATTGTCAATGCGGCAGTAAAGAGATCTTCCATTTCCAGTAGAAATAATCGTCGATCGTGGGGAATCAGTTTACCCAAATAGCGTTCACTCATCTCTTCCGGAGCCTCTTTGGCCATATAGCCGTTTGAGCCTAATAAAGATTGGAATTCTTCGACATATTGCCGAGTGATGACCTCTTCAAGCTGCGAGAGACGCACTGCCATCAGAATAATGATGTTCGGGTGCATCATGTATTTCCGGATTTGCTCGACCATGTCGTAGGCGTATCGGGTCTGGAGGTCAATGTCGTCAATTTGCAAGATCAATGCGCCGTCTTTTTTGTCGTTCCACTCCAGATATAAATCGATCAACTTGCGGAAATTCTCTTTTAAATCATAGGAGGCTGCCAAATCGAGAAGAGCATCCAACGATTCGCTGTCTGTGTTTGCCTGATTGAATAGAATACGAATGTTTTGATATATTTTTTCAAAACAAATGATTAATTCCCGTTTTGCACGGAGGCGGGCATCATCTTTCGGATTTTCCTCTTCAACGTCGGATTTAAATTTTCTAAACAACTTACCGACAACCAGTTGTAGAATATTGTTATTGGCTTCGAACATGCCTGGATCGATGGTGTCCACTTTCTCAAATGGAGTGTCATGAATCTTCGTGTGTATGCCGAAAATCTGGCGGCATAACTCTTTGTTCGATAGGATGTGGGCCCATGGATTGCATACACGAGGATTTTCCGGAACCGCGTTCGCCGATAAAGGCGAAGATGTTGTTTACTTCCTTTTCATTCGGAGATTTCTTGCGATCGTTCAGAAAGTCGTTAATGCCATAGAATGCTTTGTCGTAAATCTCTCTGAATAGAGAATTGTGGATTTGTTCGGGGGTGGTTTCAATGATGGGAACGAATTCTTCGCCGATTGTGAATGTGATATTGCGATTCATGGTCTGGAGATCTTAAAATATAACCAAACAAATATAATAAAAATACCAATAAAGATTCATTAAAGAACGATGATAATGTAATGAGCTGTTAAGTTTCTTCAAAATAGGTTGTGTTTAGTAATATTAGTATTATATGTGCGATAATAAGAAATCCGGCATTTGCTTTCCACAAAGCAAATGCCGGATAGGGTAGGGGATGTATGTGAAGAGGTTATTGTTCCTCTTGAACCGACATACCGATCTTGTCGGTGATCTCTTCGGCCAGTGACTTGTAGTCCTGGGCCACTTGCGAGCCGCCGTCGTAGTCGAAGATGTTCTGCCGTGACTCTTCGGCGCGGACGATCCCTTCGGCTGCTCTGATCTTGGTCTTCATCACTCCCGCTGTGAGGTTGTCGCGTTCGAGCTTGTCGAGGGTCGCTTTGCTGACCACTTTCCGTTCGTCGAAGAAGGTCAGCACGATTCCCAGAATGGTCAACCCGCTATTGAGGCTGGTTTTGACCTTGCGCACGAAGTCGAGCATGATCCCCAGCCCGTCGTACGAGAACGATGATGGTTTGAGCGGTACGAGTGCGAATTCTGATGCCACTAAGGCGTTGATGGTTACGAAGTTCAAGGCGGGCGGGCAGTCGATCACGCAGATGTCGTAATCCTCGCGAATGGGTTCGAGCAGGTTCCGCAGAATATATTCCCGGTTGAATTCGTTGATGATCTGGAGCTCGATGGTCGAAAAGCGTATATTGCTGGGAATCAGGTGCAGATTCTCGCTGATATGTTCGACTTCGAGCGGCCGCCCCTTGAAAAAGTCGTAGATATTGTATTGTGCTTTCGAGCCCAGTGCCTCGGTCATATTGCTTTGCGGGTCGAGGTCGACGGCCAGGGTCCGGAACCCCTTTTTTGCATAATATGAGGCGAGGTTGATGGCGGTAGTTGTTTTTGCGACGCCGCCTTTCTGGTTGATGATCGATATGGTTTTCATGGTCGTTCGGTGTGTGTCGGATGCGTGCGTAAAGGTAGGTTATTTTTTCGAGATTGGTATGTACGGGCGTGGATGGAGTGGGGTAGTGGCGTATTGATTACATCAATTAGTATGATTAGTATTTATTGCATTGTATGTGTAATTGGTATGATGATGATTTAATTCATTAATCGTATAATTATTTAGTTACGTATGTATCCGGATATCTACGTAACCGATGGGGTGAGAAGTTTTGTAACTTTCTTGTAATGAGCTGTTTATTTCTTGCTAAAATGGGGTTAATCGGTGGCAGCAAGGTGTGTATTTGTATATACAAATACGTATAATAACTTGACATACATCTTGTTGTATGAGCCTTTAACATTGTTAAAGGCTGTAACTCGTCCCTTCGGTCGTGCGGATCGATTATCTCAGGTTTTAGTGGAATTAGAGTTTTATAAGGGGCGTTTACAGTTCCCTCCAGGCTTTCACCTCGCCGGAGGAGGTACGCATCGACCGGTCGCCGCCATAGATGACCGCCCGATCCTCCGCACCGGCGCCCGACAGGCGGCCCCAATAGTCCAGACCGGTAAAATAGCTTTTCGAAAAGGTCGCTCCGGATTTGATTTCGTAAGCCTCCGTCCGGCCAGCCTCCCGGCGAAGCAGATCGACCTCGTGGCCGGCGCTGTCGCGCCAGAAGGAGAGCGACGGTTCCAAGCCCCGGTTATAATCGCGTTTGAGAAACTCGTTGATCACCAGGTTCTCGAACAGACCGCCCCGCAGATAATGGGTGTCGAGCTGGTCGACGTGGCGGATTTCGAGCAGCGAGCAGGCCAGCCCCGTGTCGTAAAAGTAGAGTTTGGGCGACTTGACGAGCCGCTTGGCGAAATTGTTGTGGTCGGGCCGCAGGAAGTAGAGAATGTAGCTCTCCTCCAGGATCGAAAGCCACGCATCGACGGTCGGCGCCGTTACGCCGCACTCGACGGCCAGAGAAGCCTTGTTGAGCAGTTGACCGATTCGTCCGGCGCACAGCTTGATGAGCCGCCGGAATTTCGACAGGTCGCCGATCGCTTTCATCTGCCGCACGTCGCGTTCGATGTAGGTTTTGATGTAGTTCGGATAGTAGTCGGTCGGTTCGATCTGCCGGTCGTACAGGCGCGGGTAGGAGCCTTGGAAGATTTCGGCGTCGATGGTTGTCGGAGCGATCCCGGCGGCGCGCATCTCCTCATGCGAAAAGGGCAACAGGGTCAGAATCCCGACGCGCCCGGCCAGCGACTGATCGACGGCCTCCATCAGTTCGGTGTTTTGCGACCCAGTGAGGATGTACATGCCGGTCTGCCGTTCGTGGTCGGCATGGGTCTGGAGATAGGAGAGCAGGCTCGGGACGCGTTGCACCTCGTCGATGATGGTCCGGGCGGGGTAGGTGGCGATGAATCCGCGGGGATCTTCGGCGGCGAAGGCGCGGTTGTCCAAGTCTTCCAGCGAGACGCGGTGATAGTCCGGAAAGGTCATCTCGGCAAGGGTCGATTTGCCGGACTGCCTGGGGCCGGTGATGGTCACAAAGGGGTATTTTGTAGCGAGCTGCCGCAGCTTGTCGGTCAAGGTTCTGTGAATCATGGATCGGTGGTGGTTTGCTTCGTGCAAAAATAAAATCAGATTTTATAATTGCAAAATCCACAAAGACAATCTTTGTTATATTCTTTTTTTGAGGGGGCACGTAGTTTTCTGACCATAAAATCGGGAGGTAAGAAAGGATGCCGTTTTTTCATATATTTGCTTGTATGAGTGTAAAAAGTATCTTTTATAGGATTTTAAATAGGTTTTCGAGGGTGTCTCATCAACGAGGACCGGAATCCGAGGAAACTAAGATGTTGTATTCGGACTTGACACCGACGACGGATTGCGATCGGCAGTCGGTTTATTGTCAGGCGCTGGAGTGGGCGTTGCGGAATCCGCAGATTCGGAATCTGGCACTTTCCGGGCCGTACGGGTCGGGGAAAAGTAGCGTATTAAAAAAGTTCCGGGAGAAACCGGGGGTTGGAGGTCGTTGTATTGACATCTCGCTGGCGTCGCTGTCCAAGACGGCAGAAGATCCTTCCAGAAAGGATCTGATTCAGCAGAAAGAGCGGATCGAGATGAGCATCCTGCAACAGATCTTCTATTGTGAGCAGGCGCGGCGGATTCCGGATTCCCGGTTCAAACGGATTCGGCGACTTACTTCAAAATCGTTGATCGGGCAGTCGTTGGGACTGGTGTGTTTGATTTTGTTGGGTTTGTTTCCTCTATATTTGGGGGAGATTATACCGGATATAGAATCGGCATGTAGGACGAATATAATGCGCGGTTGGTTGGTCGCTTTATCTTTGGGATTGGCACATTTTACGGTCAAACTGTTGCGGGCGATCAATGGAAGTAAGCTTAACAAGTTGAATCTCAGGAACGCGGAGATCGAGCTCAGCAAGGAGACGGATCCGTCGATTCTCAACAAATATCTGGATGAAATTCTGTACTTCTTCGAGGCGACGAAATACGATGTAGTCATCCTGGAGGATCTGGATCGGTTCGATGATTCGGAGATCTTTACAAAGTTGCGGGAGATCAATTTGTTGTTGAACAATTCCAAACAGGTCGGGCGGCGGATCGTGTTTATCTATGCGGTTCGGGACGACCTGTTTCTGGATAAGAATCGGACGAAGTTTTTCGATTTCATCATTCCGATCATCCCCGTAATCAATCCGACGAATGCCAGCGACGTATTTATGCGAATGTTGGGCGATGCGGAGGTGTCGTCCCAGCTGCTGGACGATATATCGCTCTATGTCGACGATATGCGGTTGCTGAAGAACATCTGCAACGAGTACTTCATATACAAGGAGAATCTGAGCAGAGAATTGAATCAGGATAAGATTTTCGCTCTGATTGTCTATAAGAATCTGTTTCCGGAGGACTTTGTTGCTCTGCATGTTCGTCGGGGAATGGTGGCGCGGGCCTTTGAACGAAAACAGGAACTGGCACAATCTCTCGTGGAACGGATTGAGAAACGACAGGTTGAGCTCGAGCGGGAGTTAAAGGAGTTAGAGAATCTTCGGATAACCGATCTTCAGGAGTTGCGGGCTGTTTATCTGGAAGAGATTAGGGAGCAGTTGCCCAGTAATGCAGAGGCTCTTGAAGTGGATGGTGAGAGAGTTACATACAAGACATTAAGGGAGGGGGGATTTCCCGATACCTTCATTCAGGCAACCCCAATACGTTTTTATTACGATAGGTATTATCACCGAGATAGCTCAATACATTTCCAAAATATTGAGCGAAAAATCAATCCCAATCTGAGTTATCGGGAGCGGGAAAAGCTGATTTTGAATAAAAACAGTCGAGGAATAGAAGGAGTAAAACGGGAATTAGAGCATTTGAAGATCGAAAGGGTCGAAGTGGCGTCACGCTCTTTGCAACAATTGTTAGAGGAGAACGAAGGTGTTCACGTGTTTGAGGAGGAGACGTCCAATGCCGATTTGATCGTCTATCTGCTTCGGTACGGATATATTGCGGAGGATTATCAGTATTATATCTCGCTGTTCCATGAGGGGAGTCGAACCCAGGCGGATCAAGACTATTTGTTGAGCGTAAAAAATCGAAAAGCCTTACCTTTTACTTATCAGCTAAACAAGATCGAGAATCTGCTCAAACACATTCGCGCGACAGAATTCGGTTACAAAGAGATTTTGAACGATTCATTGACCGATTTCTTGCTCACGGAGTGTTCTTCCGGGGATGAGCGGGTGGGGCTCTATTTCAAGCAACTGAGCAACGAAAGCGATACTTCGCTCAGGTATATCGATCATTATTTGATGAGAGGGTCTCACAAGCCGGAATTCGTCGCCCGGTTGGCCAAAGATTGGCCGCAGTGGTGGGATTGGGTGGGGGATCATGACGAACGGTATTCGGAACGTATGTTGGAATTTTGGTTACGGTTGCTGCTGCAACATGCGGAGATGAAAGATATTATCATACAGGACACAAACCGTAGTATCAGTCAGTATATTCTGGAGCGGCGAGATTTTCTGACCTGGGCGAAATGGGAACATACGGACGATGGGCACCAACGTCTTAGTCAGCCAATAGATATTAATGCTATACTACAGCGCTCCTCTTATTATGAAAAAATCCGAAAAGTTATCGACCGATTGAAGATTCGTTTCACTGCTTTGGATGCGCCACAGGGGACGAACCCGATTCTCGATCATATCTACGAGAATGGTTGTTATGAACTTACGCCGGAGATGATCGCTCTGTTCGTGCAGACCAAAGGGAAAGATGTTCGGGTCGAGGATTTGCAGACAGCCAATTATTCCACGATTTTGGCATCGGGGTGCGAACCTCTGATCGATCGTGTGGAAGAAGATATAAAGACCTACATTGACCGGGTATTCCTCCCGTTGAAGACGAATACGCAGGAGACGCAGGAGGCGGTGGTGCGGTTGTTGAACAACTCGGCCTTGACTGAGGAACAAAAGACGGCGATTATCCGAAAGGAGGTTGTCCGGTTGGAGGATATAACGGACGTTTCGGATCAGACTCTTTGGGTGGAACTGCTGCGTGAAGATCGGATGCGCTCCACATGGGGGAATGTGGTGGTATACTATGAATATGCGGGAAAGGTATTCGATGACGATTTAATCGAATTTTTGAATAACCCGGCGAATTATTCGGAACTTTCGAAGACGAAGTTTGATGACGGTATGGAAATGGCGGAGGAGGATAAAGAATCGTTTTCTGTGGCGTTGATCGAGTGTGAGGGTTTGTCGATAGGCAGTTATACCGCTTTGTTGCAGGGCATTCCGCAGGCGTATTCGCGATGGAAGAATATCAATCTGGCGGACTTCTCGAAAGAAAAGGTCGGGGTGTTGATCGAGCAGGGTTTTCTGGCTTTGACGCCGGAAAATTACGATTTCCTGAAAGCGCATTTCAAATCGAAACACATCACCTTCTTGGAGTACCACGCTACGCAATGCGACTCTTTTGCGGATCTATTCGAGTTCGATAATGAGGATGTTCACGCGTTGTTGGAGTCTGCGATTTTCAGCCAGACTCAGAAGGTGGGGTTGATCCATGCGGTGGATCCAGCGTTGATTATCGAGCGGGGGACGACTTGCGCATTGGCGGGGCGATTGCTCTACGAGGCACAGGATCAGGTAGAGCTGTCGTTCGTGCTGTTGGAACATTTAGTCCGTAATACCGCAAACCCGGAGCAAAAAGTGCGGTTGATGTTATGGCACTGGGACGTTGTACAGGATGAAGACCGGATTACGGCCTTGTTGCAAGCCTGCGGGGAACCTTATAGCCAGCTGACGCAGGGCCGGAGGCGTCCTGCGTTCGAGCGCACGGATTACCACGAACAATTGGCCGAAAAGTTGAAGGCGGCCGGTTATATCTCTCCTGAATCGGGAAAGAAAGAGCCCTTCCGGATGCATGCGAAACAAAGGTAGAACACCACCATTCTCGAATTTTACAAGGATGACTATTGCAAGATTGATCTTGCGAGAGAGGATTGCATGCCTTTTTAGCAGGATACTGGCCGAACTCGCTCGAAATACGGTGCGTTCTCCGGTCGAGTCTCTGAATTTATGCCTGGTTGGGCTTAATTCACCTACTTTTCTTATTTTTACACGCTAAGAAGAGATGATGTAAGAAATTTCACCAAATGGCGAAAAAAGAGGTTAAAACAGATCTTTGGGTTTATGGATTGTTGCAGGAGGCTGGTATTTATTTGACTCCGCAAGGGTGTGATATAAAGGAGATTGCGGAAGCTTTAAAGACTGCATCTAAATCGAAAACAGGCTGTGCCGGCTTTCCCGAATATTGCGGGGTGGTTAAAGATTTCCTGCTGGTCATCGAAGATAAGGCTGCGCTGAATCGGCACGTTTGCAGAGATGCGAACGATTTGTTGTCGCAGGAGGTCAAAGCGGTCAAGGAGTATGCCGTGAATGGAGCTTTGTACTACAGACGATTATGAGTCCCGCTACACATATATGTCTAAGTCGTACGGAGAGTGTTCAAATTACAAGGATCAGAAGAATATACTTTGCGGACCTGTGGGGACAGATACACAAATACGATTCTTCCATAGAACTAGCGTCCATCGACAAACAGAAATTGCGTACGGACCTGAAGTGCAGAGATGGAACATATTCTGGACCATAGCAATATCAAAGTTTGGCTGCAGAATGATTTCGAGGACTATCAAGAGTTCTTTCATGGTATAACGGACAACCAATTCATCATATCGTTGGGAGAGTCCGTTGATTTATTTGCCAAAAGTGCAACATTGAGAGTAGCTGAAAAAAGTAATAATCTCTTTGACGCATACGATAAGTTATACCGCCATCGAAATCGATGCGCCCATAATCTTCTATCTTACCAGCACCATCTACCGACATTGCGGATACTGGCCGATCCTCAGTACAAATACGAGAATTACTTTATTCGCTTTTATGTCATAGCCTTGATCGATCGCATTTTCGTGGATTTATGGGAAAAATATGTTTCGGCAATAACAAATAACGTATGGTAGTCATGCAGTTTAAACTAGTGCCCAAACGGCACATGGATTGGTTAACTACTATTCTATAATGAACTGTTGCGAACAAACAGTCGACCTACATTAGATTGTAATCCGTTCTGGTCGGCTCCTCGCTCTTCGACTAATCGTTGCATCAATCAAAAACAACTGTCCACCTTTGACTTTCGGTAAAGGCGATCGCTTATTTATATTTCCCTCACTCCGGAATGGCGTGATGACCATCGGAGCCTGGTATCCGTCGTTTTTATGAAAAAGCCCATGTAGCCAGCATCGTTGCTCTGCCGTAAAACGTTCTTCGGAATCGCTAACACATCGCACACGCCGTTCCTTCTCTTCCGTGTCGCATTCCTGCCGGAAATCATTGGCGTTGTAAGCATACAGCGAGTGATTTGAAATGAGTGTGTAAAAGAATCGATCGAAAATTTCTTTCAGTTTGCGATCCTCTATTCTTTCCAATATACGGGTCGGTCCCGGTGTGTGTCGATCCTCCCCATTATTGAATGATTTTTCGAGCGTAGGGCCGCATCGATAAAGTACGACTTGTGAATTCTCGACGTGCAGTTGATGCAGTTGCCGGTCGACGATATGCCATAAATCGCCCTGAACGCCGGGTATAAAATGAAGGCGTTCCGCTGAATGTCCGAACTTCGATTCTCCGAAGGTCGTAGCGGTAAAGTTATTGATCAATCGCATGATAAATTCCACTAGGCTGCTTTTTCCGGAGCCGTTTTGCCCAACAATGGCACTAATCTGGATGTGGGGTTGGTCATCTCGCCCGTACTCATATAATCGTCAGAGATTCCGACGTTCGGGAGTTACAGGGGCGTCGCCATCCACGGAATGCCCTTCCAGCAGATAATATATTTTCTCAGGAATCAGTTTCTTTTGCCGATACTTTCCGTTGAATTGCAGCGCACAGCCACAATTGCAAATGAAGTATCTTTATTTACAAGAGGATAAATACCACACATTGTTTTATTCGTGAGTCGAGATCTGAATCAGAAATAGACATGATCTTTCAATGTTACTGAGAGAAACCACCATTATAATTATTCCTGAGTCAGAAAAACTGAGAATAGCGACCGAGCATATGCTTTTGCTCTATATTTCAGTGATATGCCGGCTAGAATCAAGGCCAATACTTGAATCGATCCTAGCATCCATATACCCCATTGAGGCATGTATACCATATGATAGTTAATAATCAAACTAATAATTATAAATAAAATGCTGTATACACATGCACCCAAGTAATTCCGACAAAACCCAAATTCATAATTATATTGCAAAAGAATCGGATTATTTCGTGTTCTGTCTCGCATCTGTTGAACCGCATTTACTATCGTCAAACGAGCCTCTTGTTCATCTTCAGATTCTAACTCTTCTGTAGGCAGTTCGATATTAAAGCAACGGTGAACTTTATCTATGATATTCTTATGCATTTGTTTAGATATCATATGGTTTTTCCAGAGCAACATTTCGGTGGTTGGCATCTTCGTTTCATCTTCATTAAATAAGGGGAATTGAAAAATCCATTTGGAGGTACTTCTTATAGCTTCCCGCATGGCATAGCCTAGTGCAGCAAACACCAAGGCTGAAGAGAGAAAAAGGCCCAAATAAGAAAAGATCTGGGTGATAGTCGTCTGAATAGCCGGTAAATTGTCCCAGAAACTCCATACGACAATCCCCCAAGGAATAATCATACCTACCAAACCAGGGTAAATTCTCGCAACTTTTGTATACTTATCCATTAATTCTTACTTTTTTATAGTCTCCATATAAAACATTTCGGCCTGAGAGTTATAGCCCTCACGCATAAGTAAGCCCCATATCTTGCTTCTCCCTTCGATTCACTACAAATATATGATTTTCATTCCTATAAAATATCGCCGCGTAATGGGAACAAACCACATACCATTCAAGTCGACATGACGCACCTACCCCTCCACCTGTCAATTTGTCCATATCAAAAACTCTTCCAACCTGAATAACATCCGCAATCAGTCATCCTGTCACCCATGTCTGCCATTGAAAGGTTTGGCCTATAAATTGATCGTTTTTGTTAAAAAACCGATAAACGATGGCTCATAAGATTAAATTTTACCCTGTAGGCAATGGTGATCATGTGTTAGTCGCCTTATCCGACCGCACAACCGTAATGATCGACTGTCAATTTCTCGATTGTGCGGAAACTGCCGACGGCGTTACGACATATGACGTTAAATCGGACATACTAAAAGAGATTCAAAAAGACAAGCACAACAATCCGTATGTCGATTTATTTATAAACACTCACCCGCACGATGATCATTGCAAAGGATTTGAGACTCATTTTTATACGGGGGATCCGAATGGTTACACCCCGTCTGACAGAGAAAATGACAAGATAATCATCGGAGAATTATGAGTTACACAGATGGCTTTCAGTAATGATTTATGTGAGGACGGAGGAGCCATAAGGCGAGAAGCCAAACGACGGAAGAAACTGTTCGACGAGAAGTCTCCTGAAAGCAATAGAAGCGGTAATCGAATTCGGATTATCGGATATGACAAGAATAACGACTATGATTCAAATTTGCATCATATACCAGGAGAAACAGTAGATACCATCAACGGGAAGCGTAGTCCGTATCTTTCTCTATTTATTCATGCACCATTCAAAAGCGACTTGTTACGTGGGCAGGCCGACAAAGACTGCAATGCGGCTAGTATCGTAGCCCAAATGTCATTCTCTCAGGCCCCACAAGGCTCCCCTGTGGCTCAATTTATTTTCGGCGGAGATGCAGACCATTACGTATGGGAAAAGGTGCTCGAAAAATCCAAACAGAACGGTAATGAAAGTAAACTGCACTGGGATCTGTTTCTCGCCCCCCATCACTGCTCCTGGTCATTCTTCAATGACAGGCCTCAAGAAGATAACCCCACGCCGCAAGATTACGCCCTGGAATTTCTCGATTACGGGAATACGGGCGGTCATATCATTGCCTCATCCAAAAAAATAGAAGACAAAAAGCCTAATCCTCCGCACTTTGCGGCAAAAGAGGAGTACGAAAAAAAGGTAGGCATTGCCAGATTCAAGAATACGGCGACTCATGTCGACGAAAAGGCTCCGCAACCGTTGGTATATCTGATTGACGAAAATGGACCGAGACTTCAAAAGAAAGCCATAACGGCAAGCGAATCGGTATTGAACGTTAGTATTCCACGAGCAGGACACAAATAATGACCTATAACTATCCGGAGATCGCTGGCCAAATTGTCGGCCTGGATGATTTACAGTATCCGAGAAGCCAGGCGCTGGCTCGAGCGGCTTTGAACAATCCTACCTTCTTTTTGAGGCCCGAATTTCGTAAGAGCGCCCGGAAAGAAATCATCCTTCTGAGGCTGGACGTCGAAGTGCCATTCAGGAATAACCACGGAATTGAAGAACAGGAAGATATTGCGATCATTTGCGATGAGTCTGACCAGACTTTCCCGGAGGTCTTTGCTTTAAGGGCCGATTTTCCGCTGGGCCTTCCTCACACCAATTTACGTCAGAACGAACGGCCGGTCAGTCTATGCGTTTCCGAGCAGGATTTTTCAGAGGTCAAACTCAATTTCAACGCCTACACCTTTATAGAATCCATCCGTATTTGGTTGCAATTGACGGCTCAAGGAAAGTTGCACCGAGAAAATCAACCTCTTGAACCGTTCATGCGAATGAAAGGTTGGGTCGTACTACCATCCTTGATAAACAAATCGGTCAATTACTATCTCAAACCCCTGAATCCGGATAGCCACCTGTACCGGATGACTTCCGACCCGACCGAGACCTCTATATTGATGTGGCGCATCCATTTCGACGCCCGAGTTCATGGATTTATACATAAAGAGCCCCGATACATCGCGGATATATCCAACCAACTGACCGTAAAGAAAGAACCCCTATCCTCATTTTTAGCAAAATTTTTCACCGACGAGCAAAAAATATTCCTGCAACACCCCTTATACGACAAACATTTCGGACTCCTCTGTGTCATCCCTACCAAAAGACATGCGGAAGATGTAGAGGCAGAAAAGCAAGAAATTTTACTCCTTCTGACAAAAAGAACCATTAAAGAAATAGGGGTCGACAACTCGGTTTGGCAGAACAATCCGGACGGCACATTAAGCAGCAGTCCAACAAAGCCGTTCAATGCAAACCATTTTGAAGAACTTGAAATCGAAGTGTATGGAGTAATGGAGGGATTCCATGCTAACTCAGCGAGCAGATACAACGGCCTCGAGTCCAATGACAATAACTACCTTGTCATAGGAGCAGGTGCACTGGGTTCCCAAGTCATGGAGATTTTTGCCCGAATGGGTTTCGGAAAATGGACCGTTGTCGACCACGATCGTCTGTATCCGCACAACTTAGCCCGGCATACACTAAGCCAAGAACATATCGGCGACTACAAAGCCTCCTCTGTAGTCCGAAAACTGAATGACCTACTTGTGTGCGACCGATATCAAGCATTAAACTTAAATTTTCTAAAAATAAGGAATGATCCGAAATTAACATCCGCATTGACCGAAGCCAGCGCGATTATAGACATTTCCACCTCCATCGCCGTCGCCCGTTCCCTGGCTCGCGACTACACAAAAACGGTGAAAAACAAGCGCATCTCTGTTTTTATGAATCCCCAAGGAACCGATCTGGTTATATTGGCTGAGGATAACGGCCGAAAACACCGGCTTGATTTCTTAGAAATGGAATATTACCGATATCTGTACCGCACGGAAAACCTACACACTCACTTAAAAACAAAAGGTCAAGATACCCGCATTCGATATAACACGAATTCGTGTCGTGATATAACGACCATCATGAATCAAGCAGATGTTTCTTTGTTGGCCTCCATAGCCGCCAAGAATCTCCGATCAATCCTAACAGACAACAAAGCTCGGGCCGAAATATGGAGAACGGCTGCAGATGGAAGTGTCTGCAAATATGGTTTCAAGCCGACAAACTGGACAAAAAACACGAACAATCATTCTCGTTGGACCCTCTACATAAACGATGAACTGATACGTCAAATGCAGGAGGTTCGAGAGTCTAAACTGCCCCATGAAACCGGAGGAATACTTTTGGGGTGCATAGACGACTCCCGAAGCATCATCTATCTTTTCGACACCCTATTGGCGCCCCGTGATAGCAAAGAGGCCCCTACTTTTTTTGAAAGAGGAAAAGATGGCCTTCTCGACGCATTTAACAAATACCGCGAAATAACGGCCGGCCAAATCAGTTATTTAGGAGAATGGCACTCGCATCCCAAGCACAGTTCTGCTCAACCGAGTGAACAGGATTTGAAACAGTGCGCATTTCTGTCGGAACGCGTAGGCAAAAAGGGATCACCGGTTTGTATGTGTATCTGTGGAGAGAAAGACATTACTTACCATTTAATAGAATAAAAATTCAGAATGATCTGTTGGCAGACTTTTACCTTTTGTCTTGAATGATTGTGATTTGGTAATCGAAGAAGATAGTTGTGCCTATCTAAAAGGCTGGCTCGACAATTTGAGAGAGTCACCGCAATACCTGAGAACGGTGTTGGTAGATGTAAAAAAGGCTTCCGCTGTATTAACGCGACATATTGACGAAATAGAGATAGGTAAAGAATAATTACAAAGTCCCCGAGGATTCAGGCGGGGACTTCTTGTTCTTTATTGCGTAAAGAAAGGGAAGCAAAAAAACTCTCCCTATCCTTTTTCCCCTTTTGTGTTGGCAATCCCAATGGTATCTATTGCCTAGTCTTCTGCTGCCTAATCGGGAGGAAATCCCATAGCGCCGATGTTGATTGTAGGATATCGGTAGGAGTGCTTTTATCTTATTCGTGAAGGTATGTGGGGTGAATATTGTGTTTGATGCGATTATTCCTGGAGAGCTTGCAGGTCAAAATACATCAGAATCCCGCAGCCGAACGGTTTGATTTTGTAATTCTCCGTCAATCTGACAAGTTGCAATTCTTTGGATTCCACCCTATGATTAGAATTGAGCTAATGCGTTGAACTTTTCAAAATCGGCTTTGATCCGTTCCTTTTCCTCCTTGGTCGCTTTGGGTCGTTTCCCCATTGCGTCGAGGAAACGTACAGCGTCTTTCCCTTTCAATACGGGGGTCGGTTGGATCGGTTTTGCCATCATAAACCTCCTTTCTTTTCTTCTAATATCGCAAGCACTTAAAATACAGGAACAAAACGCATGCCGTTCGTATTTGTTTCGTATCTGAAGACATCAAAGATACCTGTTTCCTGCCATATACATAAAAAACGACCTGCCGATTTGAGCATTGTGAAGAGGCTTGGCAGGTTCTACCATGCAACCATATCTGTGAAAGATATGTGTTGCAAAATATGTTCGTCTCTTTTTACTAAAGAGATGTGAGTATTTAATCGGTCTGCAAATATAATGCATTGTTCGATTCCGTAACAACAAAAACGCAAAGTGTTTCTCTTTATTGCTTGCGAGTGATAGAATAAATTACTGGTAACTACGACCCTCCGGTCGTAGTTTTTTTTCTCACAAAAGGGGGAAAACAACCAACACTATGAACAACAACCAAGAAACACAGTATTCGGCACAATTTGTTTACGTTTGGTATCTTTCAACAGGAGAAAGATAGTGATTTGGGAATGGAATTTGCAGACCCGACTAATCGGTCGGTAGCTACATTGTTTAGAGAAGAAAATATTATATTTGTAATTATGGATGTTCGTGAGCAGATAACTAACAAACTCATCGCTGCCGGTGGATTTTGGTCGTACGACGAAAAGTCCGTCCGCGAGAATCTGTCCGATGAACAGCTCATCGAGGGCGTACTGGCCAAACTCGACCTCGAGGATATCGATCTGCTCTTCCAAATGTTTTCCGCGAAGAAAATCAAGGCTGTCTGGCGGCGGACGATGGTCGTTCAGGGGGATTTTTACTATTCGCTCAATCGCTTTTACGCCTGGTATTATTTCAACATCCATTATCCGGATCGCTACCTGAAAGCGATGATGACGCGCCATCTGTCCCGACTCACGGCATGAAAGGGATCGCCCCACATACCGAAGCGATTATCGAGCAGGTATCCCAGCTTGAGTGCATCGAAGGATGGACGCTGGTCGGAGGTACGGCATTGGCTATTCAACTCGACCATCGTAAGAGCGAAGACCTGGATTTCATGCGCTGGCAGAAGCAGAAAGGCGAACGCATGGATGTCGATTGGCCGACGATACGTCAACAGTTGGAAACCGTAGGCGAGATTCAGATGATGGATATTCTTGATCGCAATCACGTTGAATTCGTCGTGTCGGGGGTAAAACTCTCTTTCTACGCCCGCGAAGACCGGTCGCCTGTCCGGAAGACAATCCCGTTTCTGAACCATATTGTCCTGGCGGATATCGATGCGATCGCCACCATGAAGTTAGAGGTGATGTTGCGCCGGAGTAAATTCCGCGACTATTACGACCTTTATTGCATTTTTCAGCAGGATCCCGACGTCATGAAATTCGTGCAGGCAGCGGGCACCTACTCCAAGCATCTGCTCAAGAGCAAACACATCCTGGCAATGCTGACCAATCACCGCCATTTCGAGGAGGATCGTCATTTCGACCAGCTCGAACCCCGTTTCTCAATCACGCCCATTGAAATCGAAGAGTACATCAAAGGGCTGTTGATCCGACAGAATGGTTGAAACACAAAAGCAGGCATTCAGCCTGCTTTCCTTTTTATTTCGAGAGATAGCCTTCCACGTATCCTCATTCAGGCATCCGGGGCCATCCACGACACCTTCTGGGAGAAAAACGGAACTTTTCTATGCTCTCACACGCTACAAAATGACTTTATTTTATGAATGTCAGATGTTACCGCATCCATTTTTCCCCGTTTCTGTGAATTATAGATGTTGAATGTGATGTTTGGTTTGTGTCATCTGTTGATAGGCTTCTTCCTGCGCCCGTTGCATGGCATCTCGCCGCGCCTATTCTTTTTCTTCGGCGGTCAGTTCCACCGTATGATTGACCACCACCTGACAGTTTATCGGCTTCCCGACTTCGCTGTCGTCTTCGTCGTAATAGTGAACCGCCATTGAATAGACCTCTTCGTCGGTAAAACCATTGCAACCGCTCCGCTGCACCTGGTTCATGATGTACGTGTAACAATCCTTGACGGTCTTTTTCGGGTTGATATAGTGGTCGGCGAAAAGTTCATCCGCCTGCGCCCGACCCTCCATAGTTCTTAATAGTTTGCTTGAAATGTTCTGTTCCTTTGGCCATGACCTTATTGTTTTGAGTTAAAGGGAAGGGTATACCTCGCACTTCGTCGAGGTACACCGCTCTTAAAAATTCTATTCAGTAGTGGCGGCCATATAAGCCTCTACCTGTTTTTGATACTGGAGACTGTTTGCGTTCGAGGTTTCCACCATGCGGTCGATCGTATCGACCAAGGTGTCGAAATAAACTTCCGTTTCTTTACCCGGCAGAACATTCCGTTTTTCATCCAGCATGTACACCTCAAATAAATCTGTTCCCTCATTCAACGCGACGACAACGAAGCCTTGATGCAAAAATCCATTGACATGAAAACGCAGAGCTTTCATATTGCGGAACAGGATGGCCGCCGGTTGACTGTATCCCCCGCTGAATACTACTGGCCATTGCGTCCGGAAGATTTGTTGCACGTAACGAGCTGTTTCCATAACCTCTTGTACCGAATACTGTGTTTCTTGGTTGTTCATAGTGTTTGGTTGTTTTGTTTTTCCCTTTTGTGAGGTGCGTAGCCTCCAACTCCCTCAGAGGCTACTCACAAAAAATCGGCGGTCTGATGTCGCCGGATATGAAATAAATACCAATGGTATACGTTTTGTTATTGGAATGTTCAAAAGAAATGCTACCTTCGCGATGTAAATGATGTACTTTAGATGTGCGGGTCTATCCGTAATTACCAATATTGACCAAAAAGACGTTAAGAGGCATCATACTATATGATGCCTCTTTTATTTTATAAATACCAACAATTTAAACATTTACATTTATGGCTGAAAAACCATTCGTCTCCGAGCTGTTCCAGTTCGCTTACATCCCTAAGTACGATGTAGCTATCCAGTATCTGGCCGAACAATTGACCGATAAGGAAGATCAGTGGGAATTTTCCGATGCTCCGGATCCAAGGAAGTACACGATTCTGCGGAATTACCTCGAACATTATTTCCGCCGGATCCGACAGGAGGGGAAGGTCTTGTTTACCAAAGACAATCAATGGGCCTCATTCAATACGGGTTTGGTTACATCGAATTGGGAAGAGATATTCGCTTTATTCAGGAGTAACCAGAGTACCTATCCGGATGCTCCACCGTTTTTTTTCTGTGGTTTTTTCCGCGAGAGCGACTCTCAATTGCTTCAGCATTTCAACTCTCAGATGCCGGAACTAGCCGATTTCTTTCAGAAACCGGAAGAACTGATCTTCAATCCGAACTGTAAGTTGATAGCAGATATCGACCACATTATCGAGGATAATCAGGGACGGTTTCCTATGCATTTGCAGAATTACAGTTCTGCAGATCTGCGCAAAGCTTTGGACGGAGCATTGGCGGAGGTAAAACGGAAGATCAAGACAAACTATAAGCTGGCGGTTCCGCAGTTTTATAAGGGGCGAATTCAGTTGTTGCTACCGTTATGTTTGACACCGAATTCACCGAATCCGGATCTGGCATTGGCGGCTTATAAACTGAACGACACAACCTATACAGCACGGACGATCCTTAGTATCAAGATGGCCTATAACAATGCTCGATTGATCGTAAAGCCGCAGAGCACATGGCTCAAACCGTAATTACGTTTTATGGCAGGAAAGAGGGAATTACTTCCTCTTTTCTGCTTTTTTATTTGGTGATTAACAAGCAGAATATCCAAAAGAAAAAACCCGGGTCCATCACTGGTAACGAAAAGCCAGGAGAGGGACGACCGGGACGGTGCTACAAAGATAATACAAATATGGAACTCGACAAAACTTTCTTTGAAAAGGTTTTCTCAAATAAACGGATGGAGAAGTATTTTAGTATCCATCCGAACAACGAAGCATTGGCCATTACGCACTATCGATGCAATGTCGAATTATCCAAGGCTTTTTACCCCTGTATCTCGACCTTGGAGATTGCTTTGCGCAATGCCATTGTCCGAGAGTTACAGACTCTTTTCGGGCGGGAGGACTGGTACACTCAATTGTCAAAAACTCCCGGCTTGGCCAACTTGAACCATTATATTACTACGGCTAATAAGCAAATCTCGGGCCGCCGAGAATTGGCGACTCCTTCTAAGATCATAGCCGAACTGACCTTAGGTTTTTGGGTCTCATTGTTTAATAGTGAATATGAATTGATCTTGTGGCAAGCTTTGCGCCGTGCGTTTCCTTACATGCCCAAGCCGCAGCGCCAACGGAAGAATGTATCGGCTCCGTTGAACCGTTTCCGGCGGTTCCGAAATCGGGTCTTCCATCACGAGCCGATTTGTTGGGATCTGAGGCAGGTTCAACAGATTCACAACGAGATCTTACAAACCATAGGGTGGATCAACAAAGATCTTCCGACCTGGATAGGCTCTTTTGATCCGGTTGAAGATACACTTGCATCGATTCGCGGCCAGTTGTTGGCCGAAGAATTATAGTTTGGAAAGCTCAAGGCACACAAGTCTCGCATGGTTGGTCTGGGGCAGGCCAACCTTTTTATTGCTTATCGGACAAATTGTTATTTATCTTATGTTAAATTAATAAAGTTAACGCATTCAGGTTAGATACGGTATTACTCGTTTAATTTGTCCTGTAACTTTTTGAGTCCATAATAATCCAACACATAGATGGGAAATGCACTAAGCACTGCCACTTGAGGACATCGGTGGTCAATATGTTTCTCTTTCTGTTTGGAAAATATATCTTGCTGTGAACAGAGATCCTGCGGGAAGTCAAAGACATCGTGAACAAGATCGTTCATTTTGTATAGATGTGCCGTAATCAGTTCCTTCCAAGTAGAAGGCGTATACTTATTGATGTTGGATAATTGAGGGGCGCTGGTTTCGGTCACAATCTGCTTATAGTGAGGCTCTTTCAAACAGGTTTCTTTCTCTGTACAGGCGTTTTGGGAAGGACAGTTTTTGCCGCGCTTGCATTTAACGGTCAGTTGCCGGAAACTCTTCCGATCGGTATAGTGGCGCAAGGCTTCGACCATCGGATAACTGATATAGAGTTTCCCGTTTTCGGTTTCGTTGTCGAAAACAGAGAGCATTTCCCGGATCTTATCGTCATCGGCCTTTGTCGCATGAGCGTCGTAGTCGAAAAACAGATATACCTCTGCGAAACTATCGCGGGGATGATTTTCCAGTACCTGTTTATTGTCTACTCTGTCCTGAAGCAAGGTTACAATATCATGAACCAGCTCATCCTCTTTTATGCTTTCGTATAACTGGTATATCTCGGCACCGTATACGCATTCTATGGTATGACCGGCATCTAAGAAATGTTGCTTCAGGCTACGAACGAAGTTATCCTCAGTCTTTGCGCCTTCGAATACGAAGAGGGTCAAACCTTTATCAGAGGTTGAAGGCATTGGCTCTGTATATTTTTTCGATATTATGTCCGAATCGCAGCTCTTTGTCCGTACACTCGTTCAAAGGTTTTATCGTATTGTTCCGGAGTATGAAATTACAATCGGGACGCAATAATTCGTTCGTCATCAGATAGGTATTGTGAGAGGAGGTAAAGACCTGGCAGTCCAACCGGAAAAGGCGTTGGCAGATTTCGAAAGCGAGTTTGAAGTGATAAAATGCGTCGAATTCGTCGATAAAGACAAAGGAAGCGTTCTTTAGTTTTTTCCTCCAAAAATACAGTAAATATAAAGCCTCCGTACCGGTCGAAGCGATTGTATGGAACGGTATGGAATGCTCCTTAACTTGACAGAATATCTGTTTGTCTCCTGGTTTGGGTTTGGCAAAATGGAAACTCTGCCCGCTCACCTCTTTCAGAAAAGTTGCGAAATCATTCAGCAGATTATTCGTAATGATAAAATTATCGATTTGTGTTGGAGCAGGATCCAATCCAATGAACTCTCTGGTGTCAAGATGTCGAAACCAAAGCATGGTATCGACAAACTGCTTTAATCGGATCAAATAATGATCTTCTGCAAGAGGGCATGACAATAGTAGAAGGCTAATAATTGAAACATTATTAGCATTATTACTTAAATTCTGTTTGGCAGTTTCGGTTATTGAGAATTGTTGATTATCTATCCAAAAAGTACTCCCGTTTCGATTAAGCACCATTCTTTCATCCACATACAAAGATTCCGCAACCAAAATCCCTAATGCATTCTTGGAATAAGTATACCGAACCTTTGTCCGGTCGAATCGAAACTCGTATTCGAAATCGACCACACCCTCCGGACTACCTGCATGGATGAAATTCATGTAATAATCAGGCTTTTTCCAATTC
>ERZ777305.754-NODE-754-length-49258-cov-16.317298_pt1 | contig 49258 bp, 48 predicted proteins | sample MGYA00374965_ERZ777305 | MGnify/ENA primary metagenome ERZ777305 (study PRJEB29328, sample SAMD00013331) | mouse gut metagenome | study: EMG produced TPA metagenomics assembly of the Metagenome analysis of fecal microbiota from mouse which was promoted...
CTGATTCCTATCAACAAAGATTTTTACCCATAGACACAAAATTTTTTACAGCCTCATCAGAGATTACAAATACAGGCTGGTTTTAACTTTTTTATTCTTCAGAGATAGCGCCAACAGGGCACACGCCTGCGCAGGAACCACAGTTAATGCAGGTGTTGGGGTCAATTTCCATTTTTCCGTCTCCCATGCTGATAGCGCCAACAGGACACTGGGACTCACATGCACCGCAGGCAACACAAGTGTCATTGATTACAAATGCCATAATAAATATCCTCCTTAAATAAAGTATCTATATTGATACAAATTTATCATTATTAGTATTCTAATATAAAACAAGGACAAATACAAGTCCTTTTATGGAATTTGATTTTCCACATTCTGTATGGCGGCAGCCGGAGCATGTATTTGTTCCAACAGGACACGTTCTCACTCGGGTAAAAACACAGCGGCACGTAGGAGGTTAAAAGACAACCTCTCATGTCTTGCCTGCAAGGCATTGGGCCGGTGTTTTTACACGGTCCTTTATGGAATCAAATACATGCTCCGGCTGCCGCCATACAGAATGTGGCAACATAAGCCTTTGTTATATTGTTTATGACATTTCAGCACGTCGTTTTTTAACGCCTTCCAGTATCACGGCTTTCTTCTCCACGACCTTGTTTTTGTCCATGGCGGGAACGCCGTGAAGCTTGTAAGGAATGCCAAGAGACTCATATTTCTTTTCTCCCATGGTGTGGTAGGGAAGGACATCCAGAGCTTTTAAATTGTGAAATTGCCCGATAAAGTAGCCAAGTTGTTCCAGATAGGTTTCGTCATCCGTGATTCCGGGAACTACAACATGGCGAATCCACATGTCAACGTTCTTTTCATTCAGATATTTGCAAAAATCAAGGATGTTCACATTGGACTGTTCTGTCAATTCCTTGTGTTTTTCCTCGTCAATATGTTTAATGTCCAGCATTACCAAATCCGTCAAAGTCATCAGTGTATCCATTTTTTTCATAAATTCCGTATTGTTGCGGTTAAATGCAATGCCGGAACTGTCTATGCAGGTATGGATGTTATCCTTTTTGGCAAGGGAAAAAAGGTCAATTAAAAAATCCACCTGCATCAAAGGCTCGCCGCCTGTCACGGTAATACCACCGTCTTTGTAAAACCCTTTATTGCGCTCATATTGCTCGATGATTTCCGCCGGCTCCATCATGGTACCGCCGGTCATGGACCAGGTGTCCGGATTATGGCAATATGCGCAGCGCATGGGACAGCCTTGTACAAAAACAACAAAACGTACACCGGGTCCGTCCACAGTGCCGAAACTTTCAAGAGAATGTATTCTTCCTTTCATGGCAAATCCTTCTTTCGGTTTATTATAATTATGATGTGGATATGTGCTTACAAAAACAGTATACACAGAACAATTTAAAAAAGCCAGTATTTTCTTGAGTATCTTTGGCAGTGACACTTGGAAGCCTGCTGCATATGTGGATTGCATTTGATTTATTTGACAGAGACGGACACTAAGAAACGGTTAATCTGTAAAAGGAAGCAAAAGAGGGGTATGGTGACTGGAGCGCCTGCCTGAATGAAGTGGAATACCGCCATTTATTAATAAAAAAGGAGCCATTGCTCCATAGATGATGTATCATCTATTTTGCAACGGCTCCGTCTGAAATCTAATTATACTGCCTCGTGGAAGGTACGTGAAATAACGTCTGCCTGCTGTTCCGGGGTCAGTTTAATGAAGTTAACAGCGTATCCGGATACACGGATAGTAAGCTGGGGATAGTTCTCAGGATGCTTCTGAGCGTCCAGTAAAGTATCCCTGTTAAGTACATTTACATTTAAGTGGTGACCGCCTTTTGTTGCATAGCCATCCAGCAAAGCAACCAGATTGTCAACCTGTGAATTTGATGCTGCCATAGTTTATTCCTCCTGTTTTATTTATTTTCGTCGCCGTTTTCGCGGCCGCTGTAATCATCAAGTCCTTGATGAAGAGTGGGAACACTGCATGCCAGAGGGGTTCTGGAGCAATCCGTGCACCCCATTGTCTGAACGTTGTTTGATTCCGTATCATTCGTATCAACATTGATATGTCCAACGCCCTGGCTCATGCCGGAATCCAGCATTTTTACCAAATCGTCAATCATAGTCTTTTCGTCCATGGTGTTCCTCCTTATGGTTTATCGGATTATTTGTTCAAATCTACTTCGATGTCGCCTGAGAATACCTGGTCTTCTTTGCCAAGTGCGCCCGGAATGATGGTGAAGGTATTGGAAATACCATCCTGTGCATCATTGAACGGCAGTTTGGATACGGAAGAGAGGGATGCTACTGCACCGTGGGTATCGCGTCCGTGCATCGGGTTTGCACCGGGTGCAAACGGCTGTCCTTTTTTACGTCCGTCAGGTGTGTTTCCGGTTGCCTTACCATAGGTCACGTTGGAAGTAATGGTCAGGATAGAAGTGGTAGGAACACCGTTTCTGTAGGTATGATGTCTGCGGATAGCTGTCATAAATTTGTGAACAACTTCCTGTGCGATGGAGTCTACACGGTCGTCATCATTACCGTATTTAGGGAATTCACCGGTGGTCTTGAAGTCTACGATAATACCGTCTTCGTCACGTACTACTTCAACCTTTGCATATTTGATAGCGGACAGGGAGTCAGCTACGATGGAAAGGCCTGCAACGCCGGTTGCAAAGTAGCGTTTTACATCTCTGTCATGAAGGGCCATTTCAGCTCTCTCATAGCAGTATTTGTCATGCATGTAGTGGATGATGTTCAAGGTATTTACATATACATCTGCCTGCCATTCAAGCATGTCGATGAATTTGCTCATAACATCATCATAATCTAAAACGTCGCCGGTAACAGGACGATATTTAGGACCAACCTGTTTCTTTGTTACTTCATCAACACCGCCGTTCAATGCGTACAGCAGACATTTTGCAACATTGGCACGAGCGCCGAAGAACTGCATTTCTTTACCGATAACCATGGAGGATACACAACATGCGATGCCGTAGTCGTCGCCGTGGGTAATTCTCATCAAATCGTCGTTCTCATACTGGATGGAAGAGGTCTGGATAGACATCTTAGCACAGTATTTCTTCCAGTTTTCAGGAAGCCTTGTGGACCAGAGAACGGTCAGGTTGGGTTCCGGAGAGGGACCAAGGTTGGTCAGGGTGTGCAGGTAACGGAAGCTCATCTTTGTAACCATGGGACGACCGTCTACGCCGACACCGCCTAAAGACTCGGTTACCCATACAGGGTCGCCGGCAAAAATCTGGTTGTATTCAGGAGTACGTGCAAACTTGATGCAACGAAGCTTCATGATGAAGTGGTCAACAAACTCCTGAATCTGCTCCTCGGTAAATACGCCGGCTTTCAAGTCTCTCTGTGCATAGCAGTCAAGGAAAGTGGATGTACGTCCAAGGGACATAGCAGCGCCATTCTGCTCCTTAACGGCACACAGATAGCCAAAGTATACTGCCTGAATTGCTTCCTGTACATTCTTTGCAGGTCTGGAAATATCACATCCATAGGAAGCTGCCATTTCTTTCATTAATTTCAGGGCAACAATCTGCTCGGAAATTTCTTCACGAAGACGAATTATATCATCGGTCATAACACGGCCGGTGGAATCTTTCTGAGCCTGCTTGTCTTCAATCAGCCTGTCAATACCGTACAGGGCAACACGTCTGTAGTCGCCGATGATACGTCCGCGGCCGTAAGCATCAGGAAGACCGGTAATGATATGGGAAGAACGGCATGCTCTCATTTCCTGATTGTAAGCGTCAAAACAGCCGGCATTGTGTGTTTTTCTGTGTGTGGAGAAAAATTCACTGATTTCGGGGTCAACTTCATAGCCGTTGTCGGAACATGCCTTCTCTGCCATTCTGATACCGCCGTAAGGCTGTAAGGAACGCTTGAACGGCTTGTCTGTCTGGAATCCCACGATGGTTTCTTTGCTCTTGTCAAGGTATCCGGGACCATGGGAAGTAATGGTGGAAATCACTTTGGTATCCATATCCAGGACACCGCCTGCTTCTCTTTCTTTTTTCTGTAAATCCAATACCTGTGCCCATAAGTCTTTTGTGTTTTGTGTAGCGTCAGCCAAGAAAGACTCATCCCCGTCGTACGGAGCGTAGTTTCTCTGGATGAAGTCGCGGACATTGACTTCATTTTCCCATTTGCCGCCTACAAAATCATTCCATTCTGGTCTCATTTTGAAATGCCTCCTATTAAAATTTTATTTGGTTATAATATATGTGAAACTATAGTAAATCCTATGCATTCATTATATGAAAAACGTGTATACACGTCAAGTCAAGCAATGTTTTTTTTTCTATACAACTGCAGTATTTTAGAATTGTTTTAGAAAAAAAACATGAAATTTCATAAATAGGAATGTCTTGTCAATACTAAGGGAAAGTATTATACTACAGAAATAGGAAAAGGAGGTAAAAACATGGCAGATATTACGAAGGATATGACAATTGGTGAAATCTTGAGACAAGCCCCTGAAGTGGCGCCCGTTTTGATGGAAGCAGGCATGCATTGTCTGGGATGTCCGTCCGCACAGGGGGAGTCCCTTGAGGAAGCGGCAATGGTGCATGGAATGGATATCGATGCATTGATGGAGAAAATAGCAGCATTATAAGAAATTAAAAAAGCGGCATAGCCAGAACCTGCTATACCGCTTTTTTGCTATTAAATTTCGGCCAGTGACTGCAATGCATGATTTGCAATGATTGCAGAAAAATGTTCTTCTAAGTAAGAACGGCTGGCAGGAAGGCTCTTTCTGGCACTTCCGTATTCGGAAAGCACATTACATATGCGGTTAAATTCCTTTGGGGAATGTCCTTTCCCTGAGATAATTAACAAGTAATGTCCTTCAGACTCGTCTTTGTACAGTGAGTTTTCACCATGGTAATTTTCGCCAAGCATACCGGCAAGCCTTGTCAGGCTGCGGAGAGAATCAAATATAAAAATCCGGCTTAACTCATTGTTCTCATCAGCCAGACTGGCAGGTTTGTTTTGGGTAGATTTTTTATCTGCCGCCGGAGGCTTCACTTCTTCATCGGCTGCTTTGCGGTTTTCCTGTAATTTCTTGAACAAATCCAAAACTTCGTCGGCACCTTCGGAAACTTCATCCGTTATCTCATCGGTGTCATCCTCATCATGGACAGAAGGGGCAAATTTGGAAAAGCGGGTATCCAGCTCTTCCGGGTCCTCAACCTTGGTGATTATTAAAACGATGCATTCGGAATTGAGGGGTATTGCTTCTATCATCAGCGGGATGTCTTCCGCTTCAAAACCACATTCATAAGATGCCTGCTGCATCATGTCACGAAACAGATTTTTGGCTTTTTCCGTGCCATATGCCAGTTCACTGATTTTTAATTCGCGGTTTGCCAAATCCTCTCGGGTCAGCGTACAGCGGATTTGGTTTTCATTCACTTTTTCAATTTTCATGCTATCACATCCTTACTATTAAGATACTGCACTTTTGTTGGTTGGTGACTGAAACTCCTGTAAAATCCGATTAAAAGTATATTATACTTTTCAAACCTTTTCGTCAAGAGTGCCCGTGCAGTTTAATGTTTTTTTATAAATTTTTAAAAATTCCAAATTTTTACTTGCAAATGCCTCAAAGATTGCATATAATAAAAATCCAAGCTGTTTCCGGCAATCAGTACAGAAAGGAGGCAAAGGTGTATTTCATTTCTTTCTAAGGTTCAAGGTTATCTTTTATTTTTCAATGCTTTTTTATTCAAGCAGATTTCCACATTTAGAAAGTTTTTATCAGCATTTTAATTTTGAGAAATGTAAAATTATTCTTGTCCGCATATGTCTGATACTCTATTAGTATGCGGATGTCTTACAGGCTTATGTGTCTGTTTCTAATTTAATTATTTCCAAATTTTTTTGCTCGTTTTAATTCAATCCACAGGTAGTTTTAGCAGCAAGTACAGCCTGGACAGCTTGGTTTTTTTTGAAATAATGTATAAAATCAAGGGTTCGTGTTCCAAATAATATCACGGACAGACCTTCTTTTGGCAGAACACGATACCTGCAGGCAAGGAGGGAAAAGCGTGCATGAAGAAAATGAGCAGCGCCTGAAGGAAAAACTGGAACGGGTACAAAAGTCCGGTGTTTATCTTTTTCTGGAAGGTGAGCCGTCTACTCCGGCAGATATTGCCAGCAAATGTGTCTGTGAAAGGGAAACCTATATGGCAGATTATGTTTTGGATGAGCACGGCATATTAAAAGAACTGCGCTATGACAGGGTAACGGACTGGAAATAAAGTCTGGTGCCTCCATTTCAAAGCAGATAAGACTGCATGAGCCCGGGACCGGGCAGGATAGTTACGGTAAGGGAATGCCTCTCTGATAGTTGTATCTTACCCGGTTCGGGGTTTCAAAAATCTTAAGGTCTTTTGTCAAAAATTGTAATGACGGGGCAGGAATATTTTGTTATAATGAATAGCATGAATGGAGGATGCACAGGATGAAAAAGGCGATACCGGTACTGGTTGCGATTGCATTGATTTTAATTATCGGAGGAGCGGCATTTGGCTCTATGCTGATAGAAAAGTATTCTTATTCCCATGAATATGCGGATTTGTATGAATATTTTCACATGATAAAGGAAGAGGAAGTGCCTGTTATTTTGCAGGATGAACTTTTGGAAGAAAAAGCGGTGATGGTGGATGGTGTCTGTTATTTTGATTTAGCTACTGTGCACCTGTATTTTAATGACCGCTTTTATATAGACGAAGTGGAACAACTCCTTTTGTATACTACGCCCGTGGACATTATCAGGGCCAATATCGGAGAGAGTGCCTATCAGGAGCAGGGGCAAACCACGGATGCCGGATACAGGTTGAGCTTTGCGAGAACGGAAGGCGAAGAAACGGTTTATTACATTGCAGTGGATTTTGTAAAAAGGTATACAAATTTTTCCTATGAAGTGTATGGAGACCCGTATCACATGCAGGTTTATACCGAATGGGAAGACAGACAGGTTGCGGATATCACAAAGGATACGGCAGTCAGGGTACTTGGGGGAGTAAAAAGCGATATTCTCAGGGAAGTGTCTGCCGCTGAAAAAGTAGTTATTTTGGAAAAAATGGAAACATGGTGTAAAGTAAAGACAGAAGATGCTTTTATCGGTTATGTTGAAAACAAATTTTTGGAAAATGAACGCACCGAGACCATGCAGCCCGTAACGGATTATACAGAACCGGAATATACCTCACTTACAAAGGAAGGAAAGGTCAGTTTAGGGTTCCATGCAATATATGCGACTTCAGGTAACGGCACACTGGATGAAATGATTGGAGGGACAAAGGACTTGACAGTTATTGCCCCCACCTGGTTCAGCGTGATGGACAATGAAGGCAATATCCGTAGTTTTGCGGAAGCATCTTATGTGCAGAGGGCTCATGCAAAGGGGATTGAAGTGTGGGGTGTTGTGGACGATTTTAATTATAAGGATACGTCCGGTACGGATGTGAATGTACCTGCGGTTCTGGCTGCGACCACGACAAGAACGGCATTAATCGACAGGATTATGGAAGCGGCCCTTAATTGTGGTATGGATGGCATTAACATTGACTTTGAAAATATTGACGGAGCTGCCGGGGAAGATTTTGTGCAATTTTTAAGGGAATTATCCATTAGATGCAGGGCAAATAATCTGGTGCTGTCCGTTGACAATTATGTACCTTATAATTTTAATTCCCAGTATGATTTGGAAGAGCAGGGAGTTGTGGCGGATTATGTCATTATCATGGCTTATGATGAGCATTGGGCGGGCAGCCAGGAAGCAGGTTCTGTTTCTTCCATCGGTTATGTGAGATACGGTATTGAAAAAACCTGTGAATATGTGCCTTCCGACAAAGTGATTGTGGCGCTTCCGTTTTATACCAGGTTGTGGAAGACAGTAGGAGCAGAGGTAACCAGTGAGGCATATCCCATGACAGGCACGGAGGCAGCCCTAACCGCTTACGGCATGGAAGCAGACTGGGATGAGGAGACAAGTCAGAATTATGCGGAAATTACGGTAGGGGATGCCTTCTATCAGATATGGATTGAGGACCTGCAGTCGATGGGCGTAAAGCTGAATGTAATGCAGAATTATGACCTTGGCGGGGTGGCAGCATGGCGTCTGGGATACGAACCTGCCGCCGTATGGGATTTGTTTAACGCTTACATGGCGCAATGATAAGATTCATGGCATAATAACCTGTAGTTTCACATATGTTTTGGTAAGTGTGGAATGGACCGGATATTTGTATGAATCGAAAACAGTATATGGTAATGGGAGCGGTTGCTGTGCTTGTCCTGATTAGCGCGGTATCCGTGTTTTGGAGAAAGGAAACACGCAAAACGGCGGGCACTGCGGTGGCGGAAGAAGGTCCCTGTGTGGTGCTGGATGCGGGGCATGGCGGTAGTGACCCTGGCAAGGTAGGCATAAACGGCGCGCTGGAAAAGGATTTGAATCTGGAAATTACCCTGTTGGTCAAAAAATATCTGGAAGCAAGTGACGTCAGGGTTGTGATGACACGGGATAGTGATGAAGGCCTGTATGACGAGGATGCTTCCAATAAAAAAGTACAGGATATGAAACGCCGCATCAGCATTATTGAGGAAACAAATCCGGATTTAACGGTAAGCATACACCAAAACAGCTATCAGGAAGAGTATGTACACGGTGCGCAGGTGTTTTATTATACCGGAAGCAGTGAAGGAAAAGAACTTGCTGAAAAGATACAGAATCGATTGATTGCCGGAGTGGATTCGGAGAACAACCGTCAGGTGAAGGCCAATAACAGTTATTACCTGCTGAAAAAGACCCCGACACCCATTGTCATCGTAGAGTGCGGTTTCTTATCAAACCGGGAGGAAGCGGAAAAACTCTGTACAAAAGAATATCAGGAAAAACTGGCGTGGGAAATTCATTTGGGAATTATACAGTATTTAAACGGAGCGGACTAAGTGTCTGCTCTTTTTCTAGGCACCGGTAATTGAATTGGACCGGTGCCTGTGATATACTGTAGCAACAGAATCAGTAATGCAGACAAGGAGGAACCATATGGAATTAGAACAGTTGAGGGCAGATATGATTGCGGCGATGAAGGCAAGGGATAAGGCCAGGAAGGATTCTATTTCCGCACTGGTATCAGCCGTGAAAAAGGCGGGCATTGATGCAGGGTGCAGGGAGGATATTCCCACTGAGCTTGTGGATAAGGTGATTTTGAAGGAGTTGAAGACAGTAAAAGAGCAGATTGATACCTGTCCGGCAGAGCGGGAGGACTTGCGGGCAGAATATCAGGCGCGTTACGATGTCATTGCGGAGTACGCGCCCCGGATGATGCCGGCAGAGGAAGTTACTTCTTATATTAAAGAGCATTTTGCCGAAGAACTGGCAACGAAAAATAAGGGACTGATTATGAAAGCAGTCATGGGAGCCCTGAAAGGGAAGGCTGACGGAAAGGTAATCAACGAAGCAGTAGCGGCATTGTGCAGATAGATAAGGAAACGGGTCAAAATGATGGAAACAAAAGTGATAACATGCATGGAAACGGATGATATGGATTGTCTGGCGGAGGCAGGAGAAATACTGAAAAAGGGCGGACTGGTGGCATTTCCCACGGAAACGGTTTACGGACTGGGAGGGGACGCCATGAATCCCTCTTCTTCCAGAAAAATATACGCCGCCAAGGGCAGGCCTGCAGATAATCCCCTCATTGTGCATATTTGCCGGTGGGAAGACATTTATCAAGTAGTTTCGGGTAACATTTCATGCAGGCAGGCTCTTGTCAATGCCAAAAAACTGGCGGACGCTTTCTGGCCGGGCCCACTTACCATGATATTACCAAAATCACCGACAATTCCCTATGAAACCACAGGAGGGCTTGATACTGTGGCCGTTCGTTTTCCTTCCCACAAAACGGCGCTTGCGCTGATAGACAGGGCAGGAGGTTTTGTGGCGGCGCCCAGCGCCAATACCTCCGGCAAACCAAGTCCCACGCTGGCAAAACATGTTCTGGAAGATATGAACGGCCGCATTGACATGGTCATTGACGGGGGAGCCGTGGGAATCGGGCTGGAATCCACAATTGTGGATTTGACAGTTGAACCGCCGGAAATTTTGAGACCGGGTTTTGTGACCTGTAAGATGCTTGAGGAAGTGCTGGGCAGCGTAGAAACAGATGCTGCCATATTGGAGGATGCCAAAGGACTGGCCCCAAAAGCGCCGGGGATGAAATACAGGCATTATGCTCCAAAAGGAGAACTGACAATTGTGTCAGGAAACAGGGATAAAGTGATTTCTTATATTAATTCAAAAATAAAAGAAGAAAAGCTGCAAGGCAGGAAAACAGGGGTAATCGGAACGGTGGAATCAGTCGGCAAGTACTGTGCCGACGTGATAAAATCTGCCGGTAGCAGGGAGGATGAGTTATCGGCGGCAAAGCGGCTGTACGGCATACTCCGGGAATTTGACGAGGAAAACGTGGAGGTTATGTATTCGGAGGCTTTTGCAGAAAGCGGCATCGGACAGGCAGTGATGAACCGATTGTTAAAGGCGGCCGGCCATCATGTAGTAAAACTTTAAAATGCTATAAAAAACAGGGAAACGCATATGCGATATGCGGAGGGATAAAGATGAAAGATAAACAGAGGCAGATTGGCAGGTTTGCTTTGGTTGTTTGTGTGGGAACTCTTTTAAATTGTATCGGGCGGTATACGGCTTATGGGATGCAGCTCCCCCTGTGGCTGGATACGGTAGGCACATGCCTGGCGGCTTATTTTACCAACATTTACGGAGCTGTAGCGGCAGCTGTCCTGACAAATTTTTTTACGGGGGTCTTCAATCCTGTTGCTTTTGCTTATATGGCAGTAGGGATTCTCGTAGCTGTTTTACTGCGGTTTTTTGTGAAGAAGGGTTATCTGGAAGAATTGACTCCGGCGATGATGTGCAGTTTCGGTATCGGTGTACTGGCAGTGGCGGCGTCCATGCCTGTTGATATGCTCTTGCAGCAGGGACATACCGGTAACGCATGGGGGGACGCCCTGTATGACATGTTGCGGTTTCATGGTTTTCCGGATTTTGTCTGTACACTGGCAGATGAGTGTATTGTAAATATCATTGATAAGCAGTTTTGTGTGTTTTTGGGATTTTTGATTATTGTTTTGATAAAAAAAAGGCGTCGCAGACTGCTTACCTGTCTGCTTGCGCTGCTGCTTGCAGCAGGTATGGTTTGCCCGGCGCTGACATTGACAGCGGCTGAAGAAGAGCCCTATATAAAATTTCAGGATTATGTAAAAACCATATATAACAATACAAACGGACTGCCATCCTCTGAAGCCAATGCCATAGTGGAAACCGAAGACGGCTATATCTGGATAGGCGGTTATGCGGGACTGTGCCGTTATGACGGAACCCGGTTTGAATATATTACGGAGGGCGGGCTGTCCAATGTAACGGCCATGGCTGAGGATGGGCAGGGACGTCTGTGGATTGGAACCAATGACAGGGGAATCGCTGTCTATGATAAGGGGGAATTTTTCTTTATTTCAAAAGAAGACGGACTTCCTGCTAATTCCATTCGGACATTGCTGGCAGGAAAGGACGGGGAAGTGTATGTGGGAACAACAGAAGAACTTGCTAAAATCGATAATGATTTTCAGGTTACGGTTTTAGAGGAGAACCTGTACGGAATTACCAGCCTGACAATCGATGAGGAGGGCAGGATAGCGGGTGTTGACAACAGCGGCATGCTTTTTGTCATGAAGAATGACAAAGTGTTATGCAGGCAGAGGGGAGAAGGCGTTATCTATTATACGGTGTCAGCTGTCGGGGATTCTTTTTATGTGGGAACCACGGATGGGATACTGCTCAGGATGCAGTACAGCGAGCAAAATCTGGAGACAGCAGACAAAATCTCCAGCAAGTCTATTTCCAACATTACCCAGATAAGGCAGGACGGGAATGGTGTACTCTGGTTATGCGGTGACAGCGGACTGGGGTATCTGAATGATAAGAAGCAGGTGGTAATTTTAAATTATACCGGATTTAACAGTTCGTTGGAGGGAATGATACAGGATTACGAGGGGAATTATTGGTTTGCCTCTTCCAGGTTTGGCGTCATGCGTCTGAGCAGGAATGCTTTTTCCAATGTATATGAGAATGCCGGTTTAAACGGTGGAGTGGTGAATGCAGTTGCCGGTTTTCAGGGAAAGCTTTATTGCGGTACGGATAGCGGGCTGGATATTATTGACCCGGTTACTTATGAAACGGTAGAAAACGAACTGACCGGGCGTATCGGGGACACAAGGGTGCGCTGCCTGATGAAGGACTCCCAAAACAGATTGTGGATTTGCTGTTATGGAGGGGAAGGCCTTCTGTGTTATGACGAAGACAAAACGGTTTCGGTCTACTCGGAATCGGAAAACAATGCGGCAGGGGAACGATTTCGATGTCTGCTGGAGCTAAAAGACGGCACCATGGCGGCAGGGAGCAGCGAAGGGATTACTTTTATCCGTGACGGAAAAGTAACGGGGACTCTGACGAAACAGGACGGACTTCCCATTACCCAGATATTGTGTCTTGCGCAGGGTGAGGACGGAACGGTTTACGCGGGCAGTGACGGAGCCGGAATCTATGTTATCCGGGATGGGGAGTTAAAAGAAATCCTTACGGAAGAACAGGGGCTGAGTTCTTTGATTATTCTGCGGATGACGCCCTGCCGGGGAGGCTGGTTTGTGGTAACCAGTAATTCGCTGAGCTATATGGAGGGTAATGTAATAAGGAAAATAGAAAAGTTTCCTTATTTTAACAATTTTGATATTCAGATTCACGACGACAAGGCGTGGATACTGTCAAGCCGGGGCATCTTTGTGGCGGATGTTGAAAATCTGCTGCAGGATGACGAATTAAAATTCCGGCTTTACGATACCAATAACGGGCTTTTAAATTCCGTTACCGCCAACGCATGGGTTTATGTGGATGAGGATGATTATTTGTATATACCCACCAACAGCGGGGTGGAAAAAATCAATATGTCATCGGACAATACCTTTGCCGGGGAATATAAAATTCAGATTGGCAGGTTTACGGCGGATGGGGAGAAGGTTCCGTTTGAGGACGGCGTATTCCGGATTGGCCCTGAGGTAAACAGGATATCCATTGTACCGTCCATCTGCAATTATATGCTGAATGATTTAAAAGTCTGTGCTTATGTGGAAGGTCTTGACGTAAATCCCGTTATCGTAAGACAGAGTACGCTAGACACTCTGACCTATACCAATGTGCCCTATGGAACATATACCCTGCATATACAGATTTATGATGAAAATGAAGAGGTTCTGATTCAGGAAGCTGTTTATACCATAGAAAAACAGGCACAGATGTGGGAAAAGACCTCTTTTAAGGTTTATCTGTTTTTCGTCCTGATATGGACAATATCGTTTGCCTCCTGGGTGGTTAACAGCCTCCGGCATATCATGAGGCACAGGAAAGAACTGGTAACCATGCGTGCGGAACTGGAAAAGCGGGTGGAGGAACAGACTGCCGAGATTCGGGAGCAGTCCTTAAAAATGAATGCCATGCAGTGGGGTGTCATTGAAAGCATGGCGGTGCTGATTGAGAGCAGGGACGGCAATACGGGAGAACATGTAAAACACACAAGGGTGTATGCAAAACTGCTGGCATCAAAAATGCTGCAGCAGGGCATGTATCCTGAAGTGATTACAGAACGTTTTGTGCAGACATTTGCAGAGGCAGCCCCGCTTCACGATGTGGGAAAAATCAAAATTTCGGATGTGATATTAAATAAACCGGAGCAGTTGTCCGCAGAAGAATATGAAATCATGAAAACACATACCGTTCTGGGCGGGGAGATTGTAAGCGATATTCTGGGAGAAGACGCGGACCCTTTTCTTTTGCAGATGGCAACGGATGTCGCAGTGTATCATCATGAGCGATGGGACGGGAAAGGGTATCCGTATGGAATAAAAGAAAGGGATATTCCGCTGGCAGCCAGAATCATGGCGGTGGCGGACGTGTTTGATGCCCTGACTTCCGAACGGGTATATAAAGCCGCCATGTCCGTAGAAGAAGGACTTGCCAGAATAGAAAGCTATGCGGGCAGTTATTTTGAACCGGAAATAGCGCAGGTGTTTCTGGAACTGAAATCCGAAATACAGGAGTACATCCGGCAAAACCAGACTACATAACCGAAAGACGGGTCTCCGTATCCTGCATGGCGTCCGCCCGGGAAGACATTTGTTCCAACAGGACGCGTTTCACTCGGGTAAAAACACAGCGGTACATAAGAGGTTATAAGACAACCTCTAAGTACCGGTGTTTTTACACGGTCCTTTATGGAATCAAATGTCTTCCCGGGCGGACGCCATGCAGGATACGGAGACTCATAGAGCACAAAACTTGTGGTTTACGGATGGTTGTGTTATACTGATGCACATAAGGGGTTAAAACACATTACAGAGAAAATATGGAGGTATTAAAATGGCAAAGACGACGATTATGAATCATCCTTTGATTCAGCATAAAATCGGATATATCAGAAGAAAGGAAACGGGTACAAAGGATTTCAGGCAGACTATCAGTGAAATAGCCATGCTAATCTGTTATGAAGCGACAAGGGATTTGCAGCTATCCGATGTGGAAATTGAAACGCCTATCTGCGTTACCACAGCAAAGGAATTAAAGGGAAAAAAGATGGCTATCGTCCCGATACTGCGTGCGGGACTGGGCATGGTGGACGGTGTGTTACAGTTGATTCCGGCGGCGAAGGTTGGTCATATCGGGCTTTATCGCGACCCTGAAACCTTAAATCCGGTAGAATATTATTGCAAGCTTCCCGCCGATTGTGCGGAAAGGGAGGTTTTTGTACTGGACCCCATGCTTGCGACGGGCGGTTCTTCTGTTGCGGCAATCCAGATGCTCAAGGACAGGGGCTGCAAGAAGATTCATTTTATGTGCATTATCGCTGCCCCGGAGGGAATTGCAAAAATGGAAGAGGCACATCCGGATGTGGATATGTATATCGGTGCGCTGGATGAAAAACTGAATGACCACGGTTATATTGTGCCGGGCCTGGGAGATGCAGGCGACAGAATCTTCGGCACGAAATAACGGGGGTGTGTTATGGCGAAAATTAGCAAAAGACAGGATTATATCAGCTGGGATGAATATTTTATGGGAATAGCCCATCTGTCGGGGATGCGCTCCAAGGACCCCAATACACAGGTGGGTGCGTGTATCGTCAGCAATGACAATAAGATATTGTCTATGGGATATAACGGATTTCCCATAGGATGTTCCGACGATGAATTTCCCTGGGACAGGGAGGGAGAAGGCCCGGATACCAAGTATCCGTATGTAACACATGCTGAGATGAACGCCATTTTGAATTACAGGGGAGGTTCCCTTGAGGGGACAAAACTGTATGTATCCTTGTTTCCCTGCAATGAGTGCACAAAGGCGATTATTCAGGCAGGAATCAAAAAGATAGTTTACGATAGCGACAAGTATGCACAAAGTTCTTCCACGGTTGCAGCAAAGAGGATGCTTGATGCGGCAGGTGTCTGTTATGAGCAGTATTGTAAGAGCGGCAAAAAAATAGAATTGGATGTCTGAGAAAGGTGAGGAAAGGTTACATGAAAAAGGCGGTATTGAGCAGGGGGAAAATTGCATTGGCAGTGCTTGTTGCAATATTAGTCTGCGAAATTCCTGCCATAGCTTATGCAACAACCACACAGGAAAAGCTGGATGAGGCTATACAAGATAAAAAGGATTTACAGAATAAAATAGATGATAATAATGAAAAGCTGGATGACTTAAAGGATACGGAGACCGGATTAAAAACGGAACTGAAAGACTTGAACACACAGCTTAGCGAAGTGAGTGCAAATCTTGAAAGCCTTGAACAGCAGATTGCCGAAAAAGAAGTCCAGATTGAAGTTATCACGGTGAATCTGGAAGAAGCCAGGGAAACGGAAAAGTGGCAGTATGAATGCATGGAAAAACGGATTCAGTATATGTACGTGGAAGGAGAACTGGATTACCTGGACCTTCTTTTTTCCGTTACCAGTTTCAGTGACTTTCTGAACTACCGTGATTATTTTGCAGCTATGGCGGATTATGACAGGAATATGCTGGAGGAGTATGAGGCAACCAGGCAGATGATAGAAGAAGAAGAAGCAAGGCTGAAGCAGGAAAAAGTAGAATTGGACAACCTTTTGGTGGCTGCGGAGGCGGAAAAAAGTAAAGTGGCGGGGCTTATCAGCCAGACATCCAACAGTATTTCAAAGTACGGTGACCTGATAGACAAGGCAGAAGAGGAAGCGCGTGCTTACGAAGCGGAAATGAAAAAGAAAGACGAAGACATTGAGTATCTCAAGAAAAAGATTGCGGAAGAAAAGGCCCTTTCCCAGGCGGCAGCAAATGCAGCATGGAGGGATATTTCCGAGGTGACTTTTGCGGACAGTGACAGAAAGCTTCTGGCAAATATCATTTACTGTGAAGCGGGTGGAGAACCCTATGAAGGGAAGCTTGCGGTCGGGGCAGTGGTCATTAACCGTGTGCTCAGTTCCCGCTATCCGGACACGGTGGTGGGGGTTATCTATCAGAAGAGCCAGTTTTCACCGGTGGCAAGCGGCAGGCTTGATTTGGCTCTGTCAGTGGACAAGGCGACACCGAGCTGCTATCAGGCTGCCGATGAAGCCATGGCTGGCATCACAAATGTGGGAAGCTGCCTGTATTTCAGGACACCGATAGAGGGTCTGACCGGCATTAACATCGGCGGACATGTTTTCTATTAGGCTGGGAGGCTTCCACGATTTTAGAGTCTCATTTTCATGGTGCAAAAGTCGTTTGCCGAATTTATTTTGCACAGCATGCCGGTTGAAGTTACCTAAGGGGTTTTTGAGGTCTAACGATTAAAGTCCGAGGTCATTTAACTCTGCCTGCATACGGAAAAACTGGTTGGCGTAAATCCGGCTTAACAGGGTGTTTAACTGTAACAGGGCTGCTTTCAGGCTATCGGCGGAAAGCAGCCCTTTGTCAAAGGCCACCGCAAGCTCGTCCAAATCAACGACTTTGACCGAATTGTCCGGCATGATGATGACATCCGCAAGCAAATCGGTGACTATCATGGCATTGCCGTCCTGTTTGTAATCAAATTGTACGATATCACAGTACCAGCAGAACAGGCTTCCGTCTTTGCGGTAAAACTTACTGACTTTTATCCCGTCTTTTAAAAAATAGCAGGAAGCGCCGTACTGGAAAGCCGTTTTGGGATTCAGTGTTTTCCACTTGGTGACGATGACATCCTCCGTGTGTTTGACAATGACATCTCCTTCCAGTAAGATGCATTCTTCCGGAATCAGGCGTCTGCGGTAAAGGGCGAGGGTACTCATGAATAAACCTCCAAAAAGGACTGTTGCATCAATTAGTAATTATCAAAATACTACACCAGTAAACGGACATAGTCAAATGAAATAATAAAAAATATGAAAATGCAGAAAGTGGCTGGACATTGCAGGTAAAAATGAGTATAATTTACAATAGATTAATGATTGCCGGTAGCATAGTCGGAGGTAAATGTGGCTAGACGTAAAAAATATGACAAAAGCGTATACCGGTCACTGGCATTGATTACGCAGTTTGGAATCAATATGCTGGTTCCTATTTTTTTGTGTTCTTTTCTGGGAATCTGGCTGGATAAGAAACTGGGGACTTCATGGATAATGATAGTTCTGTTTTTCATAGGAGCGCTGGCCGGATTCAGAAATTGTTTTTTGATGGCAAAACGAATTTACGGGGACAAAGATGGAGATGGCACTGACAGATAGGTTAAAACGACTGGACAGGACGCTGCTTGAACTGATTACGGGGATTTGTGTTTTCGGTCTGGCATGTCAGTCTGCGGCTCTGCCGTTTTCGATAAATCAGGTGAAATTTGCCACGGGATTGTGGATGGGAATTTTGATTGCCTTTTTTTCTGCCGTTCATATGTGGCGCTCCCTGAACAAAGCTTTTATGTGTGATGAAAAATCTGCTGCGCGCCTTCTGGCAGGCGGCTATTTGATGCGTTACCTGATAACCGGGGTTTTTCTGGTAGTTCTATTTTACACAAATGCAGGTTATGTGCTTGCAGGTTTCCTTGGCGTTATGGGCATCAAAGCAGGGGCATACCTGCAGCCTGTGACACATAAATTTTACAATTGGATTTTTCACGAAAAAGACCCTGTTCCCCAACCTGTTTCAGAAGAGGAAGGAGAACCGGCAAAAAGCATGGAGGAGTAAGGAGGTGAAAGGATGAAATACGGAATATTGATGTCATCAGGCGATGAAGTGGATTTTATGATACACGGTCTGTTTAAGTATTCGTTTTTCGGGCATGAAGTGTGGATTACGACTTCCCATGTGTGTATCCTGATTGTCATGCTTGTAATTATCGGATTTGCAATCGCCGCCAACATCGCCATGAAACGTGCGTCTGAGGTTCCTTCGGGATTTCAGAATGTCGTGGAACTGATAGTAGAGAAACTGGACGGCATGATTAATGGCACGATGGGAAAGAATGCGGTTAAGTTCCGCAATTATATCGGAACGGTGTTTATCTTCATTCTGCTCAGTAATATTTCGGGATTGCTGGGTTTGAGACCGCCTACGGCGGATTACGGCGTAACGCTTCCGTTAGGTCTTATGACGTTTGTGCTGATTCATTTCAACACATTCAGGCACCACAAGCTGAAAGAAATCTGGGTGGATAAATGTTCTCCGTTGCCGCCATGGCTGCCTATCTGGCTGCCCATCAACTTGATTGGTGATATTGCGGTACCCATTTCATTGTCCCTTCGTCTGTTTGCCAATGTGCTGTCCGGAGTGGTTATGATGGCACTGGTATACGGGCTGATAGGTAAACTGGCGCTTATCTGGCCGGCATTTTTGCATGTTTATCTCGATATTTTTTCGGGAGCGATTCAGACTTATGTATTCTGTATGCTGACGATGACTTATATTACCAATGCCATCGGAGAATCAGATTCATAGCAATTGTTATTCATTAAAACAGATTTTATTTTAAGGAGGAAATCATCATGGAATTTAACGAGAATTTTATCAGAGGATGTTCTGCAATCGGCGCGGGTCTTGCCCTTATTGCCGGTATCGGACCCGGTGTAGGCCAGGGTATTGCGGCAGGACATGCGGCAGCAGCAGTAGGACGCAATCCGGGCGCTAAATCAGAAATTACATCCACCATGCTTCTTGGTCAGGCAGTTGCTGAAACGACAGGTCTGTATGGTCTGGTTACCGCGCTGATTCTGATGTTCGTAAAACCTTTACTGCCGTAAGGGCTTCCATTCCGGAAGAATCGGAAAACATAGAAAGGAGGCTTAAAGGGTGGATATTTTATTGACATCGGGCGAAACCATGACACGGCTGTTCAATCTTGACTGGCAGTTGATTGCGGATTCTTGTCTGACGATGATTGCAATCCTGTTCCTGTTTGGGGCGCTTTCTTATTTTTTGTTTAATCCTGCAAGAAAAATGCTTGCCGGAAGGACAGAAAAGATTAAGAATGAGCTTTCCCAGGCTGCCAGTGACATGGAGGAAGCGAGAGCCTTGAAAGAGGCATATGAGGAAAAAATCCGCGATATCCAGAAAGAAGCAGACAGCATTATGGCTGAGGCACGCAAAAAGGCTTTGATGAGCGAGAGCCAGATTATCGGTGACGCCAAAGCGGAGGCTGCCCGCATTATGGAAAGGGCCAGAGTTGAGGCGGAACTGGAAAAGAAGAAAGCGGCGGAAGACGTAAAGAAAGAAATGATTGCAGTTGCTTCCATGATGGCAGGCAAGGTGGTTGCCGGAACTATCGACACAACCGTGCAGGAAAGCCTTTTGGATGAAACTTTGAGAGAGATGGGTGAGAGCACATGGCTAAGCTGATAGAAGAGGTATACGGTGAGGCTTTGTTTGAACTGGCTTTGGAGGAAGAAAAAAGTGAAAACCTCTTAAAGGAAGTTTGTGAAATCAAACAGGTGCTTGCCCAAAATACCGAACTTGCAAAACTGATGCAGCATCCCGGCATTCCTGAAAACGAAAAGGAAGCTGTCCTGAAAGGAATATGGGAAGGGCGCATCAGCAGGGAAGTGACAGGACTTATGCTGTTGTTGTTAAAAAAAGAGCATTACAGACAACTCCCCCTTGTGCTGGATTATTTCATAAATAAAATGAAAGCGAGAAAAGGGATTGGGATTGCTTACGTTAAGACGGCGGTTCCCCTTTCCCGAGCGCAGCGGGAACGTGTAGAAAAGCGGCTTTTGGAGACCACTGCCTATCAATCTTTGGAAATGCATTTTGAAGTGGACGAAGCCTTGATTGGCGGTATTGTCATCCGCATCGGCGACAGGGTGGTGGATAACAGTATTAAAACCAGGCTGGAAAATTTAGGCAGACAGTTATATCAGATTAAGCTGCAGTAATGCAGACACTAAAAGAAAGGTGCGAACGGAACCATGAATTTGAAACCAGAAGAGATAAGTTCCGTAATCAAGGAGCAGATAAAAAGATACGCAGCCGAAATGGAAGTATCCGAAGTGGGTACGGTTATCCAGGTGGCAGATGGTATTGCGCGTGTACATGGACTGGAAAATGCCATGCAGGGCGAGCTTTTGGAATTTCCCGGTGAAGTGTATGGCATGGTCTTAAACCTTGAGGAAGACAATGTGGGCGCCGTGCTTTTGGGCAGCCAGAAAAGCATTAATGAGGGTGATGTGGTAAAAACAACCGGCAGGGTGGTAGAAGTGCCGGTGGGAGATGCTTTGCTTGGACGTGTGGTCAATGCACTGGGGCAGCCTATTGACGGAAAAGGTCCGGTTCAGACGGGCAAGTACCGTAAAATAGAAAGGGTGGCTTCCGGCGTTATTACCAGAAAATCCGTAGACACCCCGTTGCAGACAGGCATTAAGGCCATTGATTCCATGGTACCTATCGGAAGAGGCCAGCGTGAATTGATTATCGGAGACAGGCAGACAGGTAAAACTGCCATTGCCATTGATACGATTATTAACCAGAAGGGACAGGACGTAAAGTGTATTTATGTCGCAATCGGACAAAAAGCGTCAACTGTGGCAACCATTGTAAAGACATTGGAAGAAAACGGTGCACTTGCGTACACAACGGTTGTGGCAGCCACGGCCAGTGAACTTGCACCCTTACAGTATATAGCCCCTTATTCAGGATGCGCTATCGGAGAGGAATGGATGGAGAACGGTGAGGACGTGCTGGTCATCTATGATGATTTGAGTAAACATGCAGCCGCATACCGTACACTTTCCCTTTTGTTAAAGCGTCCGCCCGGACGTGAAGCATATCCCGGCGACGTGTTTTATCTCCATTCAAGACTGTTGGAGCGTGCAGCCAGGATGAGTGATGAGTACGGCGGAGGCTCCCTTACGGCGCTGCCGATTATTGAAACGCAGGCAGGAGATGTATCTGCGTATATTCCTACCAATGTCATCTCCATTACCGACGGACAGATTTATCTGGAAACAGAGATGTTTAATGCAGGTTTCAGACCGGCAGTAAATGCAGGTCTTTCCGTGTCGAGGGTAGGTGGTGCAGCACAGATTAAGGCTATGAAGAAAATAGCCGCTCCCATCCGTGTGGAACTTGCGCAGTACAGGGAACTGGCAGCTTTTGCACAGTTTGGTTCGGAACTGGATGCAGACACCAAAGAAAAGCTGGCACAGGGCGAAAGGATTAAGGAGATTTTAAAACAGCCCCAGTATCAGCCCATGCCGGTACAATATCAGGTAATCATTATTTATGCGGCAACAAACAAATATCTGCTGGATGTACCTGTTACGGATATTACCCGGTTTGAAAAAGAGTTTTTTGAGTATCTGGATACAAAATATCCTGAAGTTCCGAAGGCAATTGCAGAGGATAAGGTGATTTCCGAAGTGACGGAAGAGTCTTTGAAAAAAGCTCTTACCGGATTTAAGGCAGAGTTTAAAACTGGCAGATAGGAAGGGTGATTATTTATGGCATCCATGCGAGATATTAAACGCCGTAAAGGCAGTATACAGAGCACCCAGCAGATTACAAAGGCCATGAAACTGGTATCTACGGTCAAACTGCAGCGGGCAAGGCAGAATGCGGAACGTTCACAGAATTATTTTACCTGCATGTATGAAACGGTAACTTCCATACTGGACCGGACCATTGGCATGAGACATCCTTATCTGGACGGTAAGAGTTCAGGCAAAAAGGCGATAATTGTCATGACCTCCAACAGGGGGCTTGCCGGCGGTTACAATTCCAATATTGTAAAGCTTGTGACGGGAAGCGGATTTGCCAAGGAAGACGTCGTGATTTATGCAGTCGGGAAAAAGGGCAGGGATGCCCTGGACAGACAGGGATATGAGATAGTCGTGGATGCTTCTGACATAGCGGAGGAACCGGTTTATGCGGATGCAATGGCGCTTGCCAAAAGACTGCTTTCTTCTTTTGAGAAGGGAGAAATCAGTGAAATATATCTGGCATACACCCATTTTAAAAACACAGTAAGCCACATTCCCACCCTTCTTAAGCTGTTGCCGGTACAGATGCCGGACAAAGAGGAGGAATTCGGGGAGGAAGAAGGAACAGGGAAAGAAATCAGCGCCCCCATGAATTTTGAAATGGAGGATGAGGATGCTTTGAACCTTCTTATCCCGAAGTACATTACCAGTCTGATTTACGGGGGACTGGTAGAATCCGTGGCAAGTGAAAACGGCGCCAGAATGCAGGCGATGGACTCAGCAACCAGCAATGCAGAAGAGATGATTGAAGACTTGACATTAATGTATAACAGGGCGCGTCAGGGCTCCATTACACAGGAACTGACGGAAATCATTGCAGGTGCGGGTGCAATATCTTAAAGGAGAGAAAGGACAACAAGATGGCAGGAGTAAATAAAGGTAAGATTACCCAGATAATCGGTGCGGTTTTGGATATTCGTTTCGATGAAGGTCATCTTCCTGAGATTAATGAGGCAATCATGATACCCTTAAAAGATGGGGAGAGCCTGACGGTGGAAGTTGCCCAGCATCTGGGAGATGACACGGTAAGGTGTATTGCCATGGGTACCACGGACGGACTTGTCCGCGGAATGGAAGCAAATGCAACAGGTGCGCCGATTTCCGTACCTGTCGGGGAAAATACCCTGGGACGTATATTCAATGTTTTGGGAAATCCCATAGACAATAAACCGGCGCCTCAAAATGTATCATATGAGCCAATTCACAGACCGGCTCCGGAGTTTTCCGAGCAGTCTACACAGACAGAGCTTCTGGAAACGGGAATCAAGGTAGTTGATTTGCTGTGCCCCTATCAGAAGGGTGGTAAAATCGGTCTTTTCGGAGGCGCAGGCGTAGGCAAGACCGTGCTTATCCAGGAACTTATCAGAAATATTGCAACGGAGCACGGCGGCTATTCCGTATTTACAGGAGTAGGGGAACGTACCCGTGAAGGCAATGATTTGTATCATGAAATGACGGAATCGGGAGTTATCGACAAAACTACCATGGTGTTTGGGCAGATGAACGAACCGCCCGGAGCCCGTATGAGGGTCGGACTTACCGGATTGACAATGGCAGAATATTTCAGGGATAAGGGCGGAAAGGATGTGCTGCTGTTTATCGATAATATTTTCCGTTTTACGCAGGCAGGTTCCGAGGTTTCCGCGCTGCTCGGACGTATGCCGTCAGCAGTAGGTTACCAGCCCACATTACAGACGGAAATGGGCGCGCTGCAGGAACGTATTACTTCCACAAAGAATGGTTCCATCACTTCTGTTCAGGCAGTGTATGTACCGGCGGATGACTTGACGGACCCGGCTCCCGCGACAACATTTGCCCATCTGGACGCAACGACGGTGCTTTCACGTTCCATTGTGGAACTGGGAATTTATCCGGCTGTGGACCCGCTGGAATCCACTTCCCGTATTCTGGACCCCAGGATTGTGGGAGAAGAGCATTACGCGGTTGCGCGTGGTGTGCAGGAGATTTTGCAGCGGTACAAGGAATTGCAGGATATCATTGCAATCTTAGGTATGGATGAATTGTCCGAGGAGGATAAGCTGGTGGTTTCCCGTGCCAGAAAGGTACAGAGATTTTTATCCCAGCCGTTCTTTGTTGCAGGACAGTTTACCGGACTGGAAGGAAAGTATGTACCCGTTTCCGAAACAATCAGAGGTTTCAGGGAGATTCTTGACGGCAAACATGATGACGTTCCCGAAAGCTATTTCCTGAATGTGGGAAGTATTGATGACGTGCTGGCAAAAGTAAAATAAGAGGTAGCCATGGAAGAGTTTAAATTACGGATTATTACTCCCGACAGGGTATTTTATGAAAACAATATTGAGATGGTGGAGTTTAATACCACGGAAGGGGAAATCGGTGTATTGCCGGGACATATTCCCATGACGGTGATTGTAAAACCAGGTATTCTCACTATCACAGAGGAAAATGAAAAGAAGGAAGCAGCGCTGCATGCCGGCTTTGCGGAAATTCTGCCGGATGGTGTCACCATAATGGCGGAAATCGTTGAGTGGCCGGCAGAAATAGATATACATCGTGCAGAGGCTGCACGGCAGCGTGCGGAGGAGCGTATCAGGAACCACACGTCGGAAACAGATATGGCGCGTGCCCAGACCGCTTTGCTGCGTGCGATTGCCCGGATATCCGTATTAAAGTAAAATACTAAGGAATGCTTCGGACAGACAGAGTCTGTCTGGGGCATTTCTTTGTTTTTCAGCAAGGTATGGAGGGAAAGATGGAAAAACAGGGAAAAAAAGCAGCAGACAAGGTTTTAGAAAATATCAGGAAGGTGATTGTCGGGCGTGAAGATACGGCAACGCTTTTGTTAACGGCACTGTTTGCGGAGGGACATGTCCTGTTGGAAGATGTACCCGGAACAGGAAAGACAAAGATTGCAAAAACTTTGGCAAAATCTATTTCAGCCGATTTTTCAAGAATACAGTTTACGCCCGATTTGCTGCCAAGTGATTTGACCGGACTGAATATTTATGACAGGCAGAAAAACGAGTTTGTACTTCGGCAGGGGCCTGTGTTTACCAACGTGCTTTTGGCAGATGAAGTCAACCGCGCAACTCCGAGGACACAGGCAGGGCTGCTGGAATGCATGGAAGAAAGGCAGGTAACAATCGACGGAACAACGTATCCGCTGAAAAAACCTTTTTTTGTCATTGCCACACAAAATCCGGTTGAAACAGCAGGTACTTTCCCTCTGCCTGAGGCCCAACTGGACCGCTTTATGATGCAGTTGTCCATGGGCATGCCAAGCCGTCAGGAGGAACTTTCCATATTGAAGCGTTATATGAAAGAGGAGCCCTTGGATGCGGTTGTGCCGGTACTGTCAAAAGAAGAGCTGCAGGCAGCAAAAGAAGAAGCCGCAAACGTCTTTGTGCATGAATGCATTCAGGAATATATGACGGATATTGTAATGGCGACCGGGGAGGGGGACAACGTTCTGATGGGAGTCAGTCCCAGAGGGCTGTTGGCGCTGCTTCGTGCGGTTAAAGCATATGCCTGTATAAAAGGGCGTGAATATGTGATTCCGGACGATGTTAAGGTGGTTGCAATTCCTGTGCTGGCTCATCGTATCCTGACAAACGGAAGTTTTGGAAACGGAAAAGAAAATGAGACAATTGTTGCGGAAATTCTGCAGAAAGTTCCTGTTCCCACAGAGGATTTTACAGTATGAGAATAATCGGAATCGGCATCCTGGCTTTTCTTCTATATTACCTGCAACAGCAGCTTTACCGCAGGAGATGGAGCAAAAGCCTCTATGTCACATTGAAGTTTCATAAAACAAGCTTGTTTGAGGGAGAAGAAAGCAGGCTGTATGAAGTGATAGAAAACAGAAAGAAGCTTCCACTCCCTATGCTGAAAGTAAAATTTCAGACATCCAGAAATCTGGAGTTTGCGGATATAGAGGGTTCACGGGTGACGGATTATTTTTACCGCAATGATGTTTTTGAGGTCGGCGGCGGTGAAAGAATTACCCGTACCCTGCAATTTACAGGGAAAAAAAGAGGGTATTACAAGATAAACGGCATTGATTTGGTGGGTGCGGATTTGTTCCTTTCCTGTGAGCTCTTGGAGAGCAGGGAAGCAAACCAGTATATTTATGTTTATCCCAAGCCTCTTATGAGCCGTGAATTTATGCTTTCACTTAAGCAGTTAAACGGGGAGGTGCTGACCAAGAGGCACCTTTTGGAAGACCCTTTTGAGTACCGGGGCATCCGGGAATACCAGCCGTATGATGATGTTCGCACGGTCAATTGGAAAGCTACTGCCCGTATGGAAGATTTGATGGTAAATGAGAGGAATTACACAGCCTTAAAGTCTATTAGAATTTTTCTCAATATAGAAGACACGGGAATTTTGAAGAAAGAAGAAGCCGTGGAGGCCGCTATCAGGATAGCCGCAGGGGCGGCAGAATATTTTTTGAAGCAGGGCATGTCCGTAGAGTGCTGCTGCAACGGAAGGGATGTTCTGGACGGGACATATATGCAGGTATCTTCCGGCGCAGGTTATGCGCAGATGGAGAGGATTAACCGCAGTCTTTCCAGAATTGATGCCGGTAAAGAAACCTATAGTTTTGGGGAGTGCTTCCGGAATAAATTGTGGAAGGAAGGGACAGGAAGCATGACCCTTTTCGTGGCACCCAATGCCTATGAGGAGTTTGTCCGGCTGTTGACAGAATATCATGCACAGGGAAAAGATTTTGTCTGGTTTTATCCGGTATTGGAGAAGGATTCTTTCGTACTGCCGCCGGAACTTAAAAAAAATATCCGTATAATACCTGTCGGAAAGTGAGGGAATGACATGAATCTGGGAAAATTAGAAGGTTTCAAAACTTTTTTGACCGTTCAAATGAATACCTGGATTTTGTATTCTGTGGCGCTTACCCTGATGATTCTCTCCGGAGAGACCAGCTTTCATATGGTAAGGTGGTGGGGGCTTAGTTTTTATCCGTTTCTGCTCTATCTTATCCGGCGAAAAGACTGGAGTTTTCCAGTGTTTATCGGCTCCCATCTGCTTTTAGTGATATTTTGTCTGTTGCTGCCTGCATCTAATGTTTTTGTGTGTGGGTTGTCTGCTGTGTTTGCGGCAGGATTTACCGTTTACTCCGTTTATCTGCGTATGAATACAAAAAGCTGGCAGGACAAGGCGGTTCCGCCTATGGTGGCGACCGGGATATTATTTGTAATGATGATGGTGCTGCGTACACAGGGAGAGGGCAGCAGGGAGCCTTACTATATCCTTCTTGGCGTAATTTACTTCTGCCTTTATTTTGTATACAGTTATACTGTGCAATACTTGCATTTTATCAAGGTCAATGAAAGCTCTGCCGGGTATATACCCGTAAGAAAAATGTTTACGGCAGGTATGAAAATGACCGTTCCGTATACAATAACGTGTGGTATTTTATTGTTAATAGCAGGAAATGTTTCTATAATAAACAAAATAGTTCATTTAGTGAAAAGAATTTTGTTTATTGTACTTTCCTTTCTTCTGAGAAATGCAGGGGGCAGCGGGGAAGGACCGGTGACAGAAGAATTAGAGGAGGAGATACTTCAGGATGCATCGGCGGGGGAGGCCTTTTTGCCGGGTGAAAGTTTCTGGCTGTGGGAGGTTGTGGAAAAAATAGGAATGTTTCTTGTTGCACTGCTTATCATTGCCGCTGTGATTGCAGCCTTTAGGAATATTCTGCGTTTTATCCGAAAAGCATTTGCAAGAAGGAGGAAAAAGTTTGAACTGCTGGAAGAAAGCCAACCGGATGAGAGGGAAAATTGCGAAGTGGAGAGGAGTGTGTCTCTGCAAAAGAGAAGAAATCTGCTTTCACTGTTTTCCAACCGGGAGCAAATCAGAAGAATATACAGGAAAAGAGTGAAAAGGGAAACTTGCATGAGACCGGACAAAACGGCAAGGGAATGTTGTGAGGAGTTTGCTGCCATCCCTCTTGCTCAAATCTATGAAAAAGCCCGTTATTCCAAGGCTGAATGTAGTGCGAAAGATTTAAAAGAGGCAAAAAAGTGGCAGTGAAAGCGCGGAATGCATATGTTAAGAAAAAGGGAAAGTGAAGGGTAGAGCATGGATTTTCAGCACAGGATTCTGCCTTTTTACATGGCCTATTCCACACCGTATTTTATGCAGGAGGAAGACAGTGTTCTGCGTGATTTGGAATATCTCCAACAGATGTATCCGATGCAGGCCAAGAGATTGCAGAAAAGGGTTGTGGAAGTTGTGGATACGATGGATTATGAAGGAAGCCTGTTATATGATGAATTTCCCGATAAATGGCAGTTATACAGGCTGGCGCAGTCGGTTGTCGTCATATTAAAACAGGAGGAAGAAGAAGACGGGAATGTCCAGACATCGGAAGAACTTTGGGGATGGATAGAGAACATGGTCCAAATTATCCTTTTTTATGAGATATACAAAAGAAGACACGGGGGACGAAGAGGTTTCTTAAAATTTTAGTTGTGGTTTTATGATAAAGCCATTAAAATATAGTCATAGTGCCAAAATACCCTGGCCACAAGGGATAGGGTCCGGCAGCTATGACTATATCATTATGAGGAAAACCAATATGGAAGAGTTAAAAAGGCTGTTGGATACAATAATAGATGATAAACTTTGCCAGGTGACGGTAAGCAACCCGGCGGATAAAACCAAAGGGAGTAAAATAAGGGTGCGGCCGGTTTTGTTAAAGGACAAGCTTATGTTTCAGGAAACAGTGTACCGGGAAAACAAGGTTTTTCATAGCAACCACACGACGGAAGAAATAAAAAAACGATTGTTATATTATTTACAGGATAATTTTCGTCAGGCAGAACTGACAGCTTTGGAATATACAGCAACGGTACTGATAAGTAAAAAAGGAAAAGTAACCATAAAGAAAAAGCAGATAAAGACGGATGATGGAGTGGAAAGACCGGACAGGAAGGAAATGCTGCATCATAACCGTACAAAACATTATATATTAGAAGAAGGAAAGCCGGTGGATTTTCTGGTCGGACTGGGGGTACAGACCCCTGACGGCAGGATTGTAAAGGCGAAGCATGACAAATTCCGGCAGATAAACAGGTATCTGGAATTTATAGAAGATATCGTAAAGAAACTGCCAACGGAAAGGCCGGTCAGAATTATCGATTTTGGATGCGGAAAATCTTATCTGACTTTTGCAATGTATTATTATCTTCATGTTTTGCAGGGCTATAGTCTGGAAGTAACGGGTCTGGACTTAAAAGAGGATGTCATTGATTTGTGCAATGCCCTTGCGAAAGAATATCATTATGACAATCTTCATTTTGAGAAGGGTGATATCAGCACTTTTTCCGGGACAGGTGCAGTGGATATGGTGGTTACGCTTCATGCATGTGATACGGCAACGGATTTTGCCCTGGAAAAGGCGGTGAAATGGGGAGCAAGAGTGATTTTGGCAGTGCCGTGCTGCCAGCATGAGGTAAACCGGCAGATTGTATGCAGTCAACTTTCAAATATATTAAAGTACGGTTTAATAAAGGAAAGATTATCCGCTTTGATTACCGATGCAGTAAGGGCCAATCTTTTGGAAGAAATGGGTTATGAAACGCAGATACTGGAATTTATTGATATGGATAATACACCAAAGAACTTGTTAATTCGCGCCGTGAAAAAAGAGGGTATGCGCCCAAAGAAAGCAAACATTCGTGAAACAACAAAGTTCCTGCATGTGGAAACAACCCTGCAAAAGCTTTTAGAGGAGAAGGCAGAATGAAAAAAGCAATTATAAAGGGAATTGTCTTTGGGATTACCTTTTTTGCCGCGTTGGTGATTATCAGCCGGGTTATCAATAAAGGTAACAATGATATGACAGTGGAGATGGCTCCGGCAGCTTTCCCGGTTATTTTCATGGGAAACGACGGCGTAATATATAATGAATTGCACGGCTATGCCAATCCTATGGATACGGCATATATGCGTGATACGGTAACGGCGCTGAATGAAGGCCGTTCCACAGAATTTACGATAGAGTCCTATGGGCAGAATATTCACGGAATTACCTTTGAGGTAAGAAGCATAGACGGGGAGCGCCTGATTGAGAATACCCGGGTGTCGGAATATGAGGAAAAGGCAGGTGTGCTGACGGGAAAAATAACGGTAAAGGATTTGATTTCCGAAAATACAGAGTATATGCTGGTATTACTGCTGGAAGCAGACGAAGGCAAAGTTATCCGGTATTATACCAGAATTATATGGGATAAAGGATACCATCTGGCAGAAAAACTGCAATTTGCCATGTCCTTCCATGAAAAGACCTTTGACAAGGAAGAGGCAAAAGATTTGGCAAAATATATGGAAACAAATGCCGAAGGGGACAATTCCACATTACACAAGGTGGATATCCATTGCAGCCTGAATCAGGTTTCGTGGGGAAATCTGGCTGTTACCAGAATTACCAGACCCATCTTTAATGTTACGGAACTGGCATCACAGACTGCGAGCATTACGGCACATTATATTGTTGCGGCGCCAAACAATGATGATACCAATTATTTTTATGTGGAAGAATACTACCGGCTTCGATATACGGCTGACAGGACATATCTGCTGGACTATTGCCGTACTATGAACAGCCTTTTGGATGAGAAGGGCGATATCTATGTCAATGATAAGATTGTATTGGGTATTGAGGACGAAAATCTGCCCGTTAAGGAAAGTGAAGATGGCAATGTAGTTGCATTTGAAATCCAGAACAGGATATACAGTTATAATGTGACTACCAATAAAATGGCAGTGGTTTTTGGATTTTATGATAAGAATCATGCAGATGCAAGAACCATGTATAACCAGCATGGCATGAAAATACTGAATATTGATGAAGGCGGCAATATGCAGTTTGTGGTATACGGATATATGAACAGGGGAAGGCATGAAGGGGAAGTCGGCATTCAGCTTTATTATTATGACAGTGCAATGAATACCATTGAGGAAGCCCTTTATATTCCTTATGACAAGACATACCAGATTTTAAAAGCAGAACTGGAACCGCTTCTTTACTTAAGCAGGGATAATTTTCTTTATTTTAAACTGGAGAACGCTGTTTTTGAGGTAAACCTGAATGAAAAAACTTACAGCCGGATTATTGAAGTGCAGGATGATGACAGTATGCAGGTGTCTGACAACAATAAGATGGTGGTATGGCAGGCCGGAGGCAGTCTGTATAAAACGAAAGAGCTGATTCTGATGAATCTGGGAAGCCGTGATAAAATATCCATTCGCGCCGATGCAGAGGATTATATTATGCCTCTTGGATTTATGGGGGAGGATTTGGTTTACGGGCTTGCGCACAAGGAAGATTTATTGACGGACAGTGCAGGGCGCACAACGTTTCCCATGTATGCGGTTTATATTCAGGATGCCCAGGGAAAACTGCTGAAAACATACAGACAGGAAGGTATTTACATCAGCGGATGCAGCATGCAGTCTAACCAGATTAATCTGGACAGACTGGTGAAACTGCCGGACGGCACTTATTCGGAAACGACGCAGGATTATATTATGGACAGCAATGAAACATCTTCCGGGAAAAATACCATTAAGACCGTAATTACGGAAAACTATGGGAAATATGTGCAGATAGCAGTGAAAAAGACGATAGATGCGAAAACCATACAAGTATTGACCCCTAAAGAGGTTTTGTATGAGGGAGGCAGGACGCTTACCCTTGCGGGGGAATCCCTGACAGAAAGGTATTATGTATATGGACCTCTGGGAGTGGAAGGGATATTCGGAGACCCGGCAAAGGCAGTCATGCTGGCAGATACAAAATCGGGAGTAGTTATGAATGATGAAGGCGACTATGTGTGGATGCGCGGCAACCGGGTCAGTAGAAATCAGATTATGGCGATTGAAGCGGCGGCCGTCTCAGAGGAAAGGGACAGTCTGGCCGTCTGTCTGGACGTTATGTTAAAGTATGAGGGGGTAATCCGAAATTCCGCATATATGCTTTCAAAGGGAGAAACCGTGCATTCTATTTTGGAAAGCAGTCTAGAAAATACACGGATTCTGGATTTGAAAGGATGTTCTCTGGATATGATTCTATATTATGTGAATCAGGATATTCCTGTTCTGGCTTATCTGGAGGATGGCAGTGCAGTGTTGATTATCGGCTTTAACGAGTATAATATTGTATTGTTAAATCCACAGAAAGGTGTGATTGAAAAAGCAGGCATGAACGATTCCGCCAAATGGCTGGAGGAAAACGGCAACTGCTTTATCACCTATATCAGGTAAAAGGAGTATTGGTTTTAAAAATCCGCGCGGCATTTTTTTGCAGGGCAAACAATAACAGCATGCCTAAAACGCCGCAGGAAATGACTTCGCCGGCTCCAACCGTCAGAAACAAGTACCACCATGCGTCCACAAGTCCGTAACCATGAATAAGCACAAACGGAACGATAACAGCATTGGAGAGGATGGTGGGCAGGGGAACAAGCCATTTCTTTGTTCGTACCATGTATGCACCCGCAGCGCCTATCAGGGAAGCAAGGCTTCCGATTAAAATATCCAGCAGGCATCCGCCCGTTAACAGGTTGGAAAGCATACAGCCGATATACAAACCGGGTATGGCAGCAGGGGTAAAAAAGGGAAGGATGGCGAGCATCTCCGAAAGGCGCACCTGTATGGCGCCGGAGGCCAGCCCGAATGTGTTGGCGGCAAATGTCAACACCACATAGAGGGCAGCAATCAAGGCTGCCTGTGTCAGAAACAGAACTTTTTTGTTTTTCATATGCATATCTCCTTTAGTTTTGTTTTTTTGCCGTCCATGGGACGGGTAGGTGAGGAAGGTCTCGAACTCACCGTTGTTACGAAAATTTATTATACCGAAAACGGACAACATGTCAAGATAAATAAAAACATTTATATTTTTCACGGTCAGCGTGCGGACGCATTTGTTCCAACAGGACACGTTCTCACTCCGGTAAAAACACAGCGGTACATAGGAGGTTGTTTTTACAGGGTTCTTTATGGAATCAAATGCGTCCGCACGCCGGCTGTGAAAAATAGAAAACACAGACTACAAGTAAGGAGGATTTTATTATGTTGGAGGATTTTATTTCCGGTAAGAAGGGGCTTTTTGCCACCGGCATCCACACGGAGCTGAGAGCGCAGGAAAACCGGCAGAGGCAGGTTGTTCTGGTGCAGGGCAACCTGACGGGCAATGTGAGGGTGGAAACTGCGGGCGTCAGCGCGAGGGTATGCAAAAACGGTGTATACGGTTTTTCATCCATGGCGGAGGGCTCCGGGCAGGCAGCGGAAACCGTGCTGAAGGCGGCAACGGAAAATGCAGTGTTTATGGACAGACATGTGCAGAAGAAAAAGGGTATGTTACCTCCCGTTGGCCGGGGAGATTTCCCGGCAGGAAAAGTGATAACGGATACGGAGCAAAAACGTTACATAGAGTTTGTGAAAGAGATTGACGCGTATATTCTGGACAGGTATCCGAAGCTTTCCAGCCGTACTGTCATACTGTCGGCGGATTCCATGGAGAAACGCATTTGCACATCGGATGGATATGATGGGCATGTAGTGATGCCGAGAAATTATATTTATGTCTTTTTAAACAGTGAAACCAAAGCAGGGGTGCCGGTAGAGCTGTTTGATGTGGCGGGAGGGTTCGGTAACTTTGATGATGTATTCAGGGAGCCGTCCCTGGTGTACCCCCAAATTGACTGTCTGTATGAAAAACTGATGCAAAAGCGGGAAGGGGTGTATGCAGAAGCAGGATATAAAACCGTGGTGTTGGGTGGTATCCTGCCCGGTATGCTGGCACATGAGGCGGTAGGTCATACCGTAGAGGCGGATTTGGTGCTTGGAGGTTCTGTGGCAGGCCCGTCCCTGCATAAGCAGGTGGCTTCCGAGAAGGTAAGCCTGGTTGATTTTGCCCACACGGCATTTGGTAAAGAAACGCCTCTTCCCGTCCGTGTAGATGATGAAGGCACTCCGGCAGAAGACGCGGTGCTGATTAAGGACGGTATATTGGAAGGATATATGAACAACAGGGAAAGTGCGGAGCATTTTGGCGTAAAACCGCAGGGAAATGCGCGTGCGTACAGTTTTTCGGACGAGCCGTTAATCCGTATGAGAAACACGGCTGTACTTCCCGGAAAAGACAAACTGGAAGATATGATTGCTTCTGTGGATGACGGCTACTATTTTACACATTCCCATAACGGGCAGGCAGATATGACCGGAGAATTTATGTTTGGCGTGTGTATGGGGTATGAGATTAAAAACGGCAGACTGGGCCGCGCAGTTTTGGACAGCACTATTTCAGGGGTGGCCTTTGAGATGTTAAAGACCGTGGATATGGTTTCTGATGAGGTTATCTGGGCTAGTTCAGGATTCTGTGGCAAGAAACAGCCTATGCCTGTCGGCATGGGCGGTCCTGCACTTCGCTGTAAAGTCATGATAGGAGGTCGTTAAGAATGGAAGATATCAGGGTGATTGCACAAAGAACAAAAGACGCGCTGGCGCGCGCGGGTGCACAAAAAGCACAATATAAAGTAACGATGACGGAAACGCATGAATTTAACGTGGATGGCGGGGAATTTTCCCTGTTTAGGACGCTGTTTGACAATTCGCTTTCGGTAACGGCCTATAAAGATAATAAAAAAGGCTCTGCCATTACCAATAAGCTGGACGACGCCGCCATTGGAGAAACCATAGAGGTCTGTTTAAAAACGGTGGAATCGGGTATTGCAGATGAAGCATACGATTTTGCATCCGGGCGGGAACCGGAATGCTTTCGGGAAGGATGTTATGAGCCGGATGTGGACAAGCTTTTTGAGAGGACAAAGGAGCTTATGGAGGATATCCGTATACGGCATCCGAAAGTTATCGTGGAACAGCTAATCGTATCCCACAAAAAAAATCATACGCTTTACCAGAATACCAAAGGGGCAGAATTTGAAGTCTTTGCGGGTGAATATAGTTTTAGCATTATGTTTTCCGCACATGAGGGGGAACAGACAACCTCTTTCTTTGGATGCGATGCGAAGACGGATAAGCTGGACAGGCCCTTCATAGAATTGGGAACCGTGGAAAGGGAACTCTGCGATGCGGAAGCGCAGCTTGCCACAGTGCCTTTTGACGGAAAGTGGGAAGGCGTGGCAGTACTGACGCCGGGTGCCCTTGCATCCCTGCTTTTCAGCGCCTTATACAATTTTACATCGGATTCGGTTATTCTGGATAAAACCAGCATCTGGCTCGATAAGCTGAATCAGAAGGTGGCGGATGAAAAGCTGACGGTCTCCATAGCGCCGTGTGATTCCAGAATCTGCTGCGGCGAACGCTTTACCAACGATGGCTTTAAATCCGAAGACTACGATGTCATCAGGGATGGTGTGCTTTTGTCCTATATGCTGTCTTTGTATGTTTCCAACAAATCCGGTTATGAAAGAGCAAAGAACAGTTCCTATTCAATTGTGGTGGAAGGCGGGGACACTTCTTATGACGACATCATAAAAAATATGAAAAAAGGCATTGTGGTAGGACGCTTTTCGGGAGGAGAACCGGGTACAAACGGTGATTTTTCCGGCAGCGCCAAAAACAGTTTTCTTGTTGAGGATGGAAAGATTAAAGGCGCTGTCAGCGAAGTCATGATAAGCGGCAATCTGGCTGAAATGCTGCAAAATATTGTGGCGGTTTCAAAAGAAACCGTAGAAGACGGCAGCACGGTGCTTCCCTATATAGCCGTGGATAAGATTGTCATATCAGGAAAATAAAGAAATTTTCACAGCAAATGCGCCCGTGCAAGCCCCTTTCGGAGGGGTATGCCGATTAGGAGTGCAATTGCCATTTTTGCAAGGTCTGCGGGGATATACGGCAGAACACCGAGTGCCAGTGCATTTGTAAAGGACAGATGCATCTGGAAAGCCAGCCAGATTGTCCCGAAAAAATAACAGACCGCGGTTCCTAAAATCATGCCGATTAGGCACAGATACCATTTGTATGGCCATCTGTCAATAAAGAAACCGGCAATGGCTGCCAGAAAAATATATCCGATTATGTAACCGCCGGTGGGTCCGAACAGCTTTGCGGGCCCACCGGAAAAGCCGGAAAATACGGGAAGTCCCGCAAGGCCTGTCAGTATGTACATAAGGCAGCTGATTAGGCCCTTTTTCAAGCCGAGGATAAAGAGTGCAAGGTAAATGGCAAAGATGCCCAGTGTAACGGGAACGGGGCTGATGGCAAGATAGAGGGAAAAAGGGCTTATGATGCAGATAACAGCAGTCATCAGACCGATGAGAGTCAATGTTTTTATCGGGAATTTTTTTGCAGGCTTTTCCATGGCAGAATCCTTTCTCAATTAAGATGTAATGAGAGTATACAATAAAAAAAGCCGTATTGTCAACCTAAAAATAAAATGGTTAACAATACGGCCTGCTATTACAATTTCAGAAATTATCGTGCCATCAGGCTTTGTGATTAACTTCTTCTTTATATTGTGAAACAATGCTCTGGATTCTTTCGTTGGGATTCAGCAGGTCGCTGATGGAAGAATCGTGGTTTAACGTATCAATGATATAAGCGATATATTTGCTCATGTCACAGTTAATATACCAGTCACGGCTTAATAGCTCGGGAGTCTGATATATCAGGTTCGTTGTTAAAACTTTGGAAAGGATTCCGCTTTCATGAGCTTTGTCGAACCGTTCAAGTCCGCTGGTAAACAGGCCAAAAGTTGCAAATACAAATATTTTGTTTGCTTTTCTTTCTTTTAGTTCGGCAGCAACCTCCAACACGCTCTCTCCTGAGGAAATCATATCGTCAATGATAATCACGTCTTTTCCTTCCACGCTTGTCCCAAGAAACTCATGTGCGACAATCGGGTTGCGGCCGTTGACAATCCGTGTATAGTCACGGCGCTTGTAAAACATACCCATGTCAAGACCGAGAACGTTGGCAATATAAATAGCGCGGTTCATACCGCCTTCGTCAGGGCTGATAACCATCATGTGGTCGGAATCAATCCGCAGGTTCTTTTCGTTGCGTAAAAGTCCTTTGATAAACTGGTATGCAGGCTGTACAGTTTCAAAACCGTGCAGGGGAATGGCATTTTGGACGCGGGGGTCGTGTGCGTCAAAGGTGATAATGTTGTCAACTCCCATGCGGACCAGTTCCTGAAGAGCAAGCGCGCAATCCAGGGATTCCCTTGTGGTACGTTTGTGCTGCCTGCTTTCGTATAAAAACGGCATAATTACGGTAATTCTTCTTGCTTTTCCGCCAACTGCCGCTATAATGCGCTTTAAGTCCTGATAGTGGTCATCGGGGGACATATGGTTCTCATGGCCGCAGAGGGAATAAGTCAGGCTGTAATTTGCCACATCCACGAGAAGATAGAGGTCTGTACCCCGGACGGATTCCAGAATCATGCCTTTTGCTTCGCCGGAGCCGAAACGGGGAACTTTTGCCTGTAAAAGATAAGAAGGACGCTGATAACCGGAAAAGGCAAGACTGTCTTTATGCTCACTTTCCCTCTCTGTCCGCCATCTGACAAGATACTTATCGATTTTTTCACCCAGCGGCCGGCAGCCCTCCAGGGCAATCATGCCAAGGCTTCCAACAGGGATGGTCTCCAGATTGCGTTTTTCTTCTCGGTTTCCCATGAAATAAAATCCTCACTTTCTATGTAGATACTGTAGTATTATATATTTTTACACAGACGAATGTCCGGTCCGGTAATCTTACGAAATGTAAAACTGCTTGTCAATCTGGAAACAATCCGCTCGGAGTAGCGGTTTTTCAACTCTTCCAGACTTAAGTTGGTGCTGATGATAACAGGCTTCCTGCGCAGATGCCGTTCGTTTATAAAAGAAAAAAACTGGGAATTGGTAAAGCTGTTGGACATTTCGGTTCCCAAATCATCTACAATTACCAAATCACAATTGTACAGGTCATCATAAGTCTTGTAAAGCATTTCTTTGGCGCCTGCATCAAAAGAATATTTTGAAAGCAGGTTGAAAAGGGCGGAAGAGGAAAAATAGATAACGGAATATCCCTGTCCGAGAAGTTCTCCTGCAATACAGTTGGAAAGAAAAGTTTTTCCGGTGCCCACTTCCCCATAAAAAAGGAGATTCTGATATGAGGAAGGAAAGCTTTTGATAAAAGAGAGACTGCTTTCCACTGCTTTCTTAAAGTTTTGTAAGTCATCCCCTTCATAATATTCATAAGAGAGAGAAGAAAAGTTTTCGGTGGCAAGAAGCCCATCCAAGTTACTTTGCATATAAAGAAGGTTTATGACTTTCCGCTCAAAACAATGGCAGCGCCTGCCGTCAGTGTACCCGGTATCCTTACAGTCCGGACAGTCATACAGCGGTTCAAGGTAATCTTCAGGAAATCCTGCCTGGATAAGGAGCGCTGCTTTTCTTTGGGAAAGCAGCGAAAGGGCTTTGCGATAATCCTCCATGGCCTCCGGTTCGTCTGCAAGCAGACGTCTGCCAAACTCCACGGATAATGAGGAGACTTCAGCATCAGCAGCCTCATAAGAGGGACATCTGGAAAAGACTTCTGCCTGCCGCATAGCCAGTATTCGCCGGTTTTTCAGTTGTGCGGCATCATAGTCCCGCTGTATGGAATCATACTGGGAATTTGTTAAAGTCACGTTGCACTCCTTTATTTACTGAGTAATTTTGCTTCCAGTTCTTCAAAATCATAATTTCTTTGTGCAAACTGGTTAAAGCGGTTGTTAGCGGAAACGGCGGCAGTTGTTTTCTGCTGCCTGCGTTTTTGGTATAAATCGTCAATACGTTGTATATCTGATTTGCGGTGAACATTTTCTTTTTTCCAGTTGCTTAAAATTCCTTCCGCATATTCAAAGCGATGACTGTCTGTAGCCATGACAGTACGTTCACATGCCTCGGAGATGATGTCCGCGGCAAATCCATAGTCTTTTACCCACCGGTTTATGTATTCCAGTTCTTTGGTGGTGGGCGAACCGTTTTTGCCCAGTTCCTTCATAATTGTGTATACGGATTTGTCGTATTTGGAAGCAAACTTCTCGGCTTGTTTGGGAGTGGTAACACCGGATTTTGCCCAGTTTAATGCAACTGCTTCTATATATTTAAAGTCTTTTTTTCCACGGTCCACACAGTATTGGAGAAGATAGTCAATCAGGTCATCCGAAAAGTGCAGGCAGTCCTTAAAATATAAAATTGACTTCATTTCACCTGCGGTCAGGGGCCTGCCGATATAAGACTCTGTGATAAAAAGCAGCTGGGCTGTCTCTTCATTTCCGCGAAACATTTTTAAGTCATCGGCAGAGTATACGGGCTTGGCATAAGCTTCCTCCGTCTGTTTGGGATTCATGCTTACAACGGAAGGGAGGGAAGCTGCTTTTTGGGGTTCGGCCCTTGAAATACGGCAATCCTCGGAAACCGGTTCCTGTCCGGTTGTGGAAATCTCCTTTAAATGGATGCCTGACAATGTTTTGGACTCATCGTATTCCAGGGAGAGAAGCTTCATTTTTTCCCAGTATTTCAGTGCGCGCATGACATCCTTCTCCGTGTGGTTAAATTTATCCGCAATTTCGGACACACTGGTAGAAAGGTTCGCACCCATCATGCGTATCAGATAAAGATAGATTTTTATCTGTGCGTCATTGGCATCTTTCATGTATTCATCAATAAACCGGTTGGGGATGACAGTCGAATCCGCATAATCATCCTTATAAATTGTAAACTTCCCCATAATCCACTCACCTATCATGACAGGATATTTCCTGCCGGTAATTTTAGCAAGGACAAGTATAACATAAAAGGGGAAAAAAAGGAATAGGCATTCTTGGCAAAGCCTTGAAAATGCTGGGTTTTAAGAAAAATGTGGATGTTGTGGAAAATGTGGACGGAGAAAAAATATCCATACGTTTTACAAGTATTTCAGCCCCCAAAACGGATTCCGGCGTATAAAAAATATCCACAGTTTTCAAACCCGTCAGTGGGACCTGAAAATGTGGATATTGTGGAAAACTATATTCCCAGGAGCTCTTCCCCTATTTTTTGCACATCTCCGGCTCCCATGGTTATCAACAGGTCACCGTTGATACAATTCTGCAATAAAAAATTTTCTATCTCATCAAAAGAGGGAAAATAAAAGCATTCACAGCCAAGATTTTGCAATTCTTTTAACAGGGTACCGGAACTGATGCCTAAGGTATCCGTTTCCCTGGAAGCGTAAATGTCTGCCAAAACAACTTTATCCGCCAGGGAAAGCGCTTTTGCAAATTCCTTCAAAAAGGTTTTGGTTCTGGAGTAGGTATGCGGCTGGAAAACACACCATATTTTTTTGTGAGGATAATTTGCAGCGGCTTTTAAAGTTGCAGTAATTTCTGTGGGGTGGTGTGCATAATCATCTATTATAGTAACACCACCGATGGTTCCTTTATACTCGAAACGTCTGTCGGTACCTTGAAAACCGGTCAGCGCCGACGCAGCTGTATCCCCGGATATTTTCAGAATGTCCGCAAGGGCCAGTGAAGCCAAGGCGTTGCATACATTGTGTTCGCCGGGAACAGAAAGTGCGACCTTCTGTGTCTTGCCGGAGGGAACATGAAGCAGGAAGGAGGGACAGCCCATCTCATCATAACAAATATCCGTAGCATAATAGTCATTTTCGGGTGTAAGGCCGAAAGTAACAACTTTACAGGAAACGGATTCTGTAATTTCTTCCGGTCTGGGGATGCTGCCGTTTAAAATCAGACAACCGTCTTCGGGAAGCAGCGCAGCAAACCGGCAAAAAGAATGGCGGATATCCGAAAGGTCCTTAAAAAAGTCCAGATGGTCTTCCTCGATGTTGAGAATCAATGCAATTTTAGGGAAGAAACTCAGGAAACTGTTGGTATATTCACATGCCTCTGTTACAAAATACTCTGATTGTCCGACTCGTATGTTGCCGCCTATGGATTTTAAAATGCCGCCTATGGATAAAGTGGGGTCCAGTTCTGCGCGAAGCAGAATCTCAGATACCATGGAGGTGGTTGTGGTTTTGCCGTGCGTTCCGCTGATGGCTATCGAAGTACGGTAGTTTTTCATCATCTGACCTAAGAGTTCGGCACGGGACAGATATGGAATATGAAGTTTTTGAACCGCAATGAATTCCGGATTGTCGGGCTTGATGGCGCTTGTAAAGACAGCGCAGTCGATGTCGGGCGTAATGTTTCCGGTTTTCTGGCCGTATAGAATACGGATGCCCTTGGCCTCGAGAGCCTTTGTGAGTGTGGATTCCTGCCTGTCGGAACCGGATACTTTAAAACCTTCTTTGTGGAGAACTTCTGCAAGTCCGCTCATGCTGATGCCGCCGATTCCCACAAAATATATGTGAACCGGTTTTTTAAAATCAATCTGATACATAATGACACTTCCTGTTTTTTATCGCAGTCTAAAAGTACTTCCTATATTATACGCATTTACGCCGTAAAAAACAAATAATTCATTTCCATAAATGCAAAAAAATAAGGAAATTGGGAAAATAGCCATATAAACATTGCAGAAAGCAAAAAAAGCTGGTAAAAATACACAAAATGAACTCGGTAATTTTAAGTAATTTTCTAAAAATAGACATAAAAATAGTAAAAACGTCACATTTTTTTTGTAATAATGATTCACTTTCTGTTAATGATATGGTATAATGATGTTATTCAAAAACAGGAAGCGTTACAGCTATAAAGACTAGTTGCAAGAGGTGATAGCATGATTAAGAAAGAGATGATTGCCATGTTACTGGCAGGCGGCCAGGGAAGCCGTCTGGGTGTTTTGACATCCAAAGTCGCAAAACCGGCAGTTGCATTTGGCGGCAAGTACCGGATTATTGATTTCCCGCTCAGCAATTGTATCAATTCCGGAGTGGACACCGTCGGCGTCCTGACACAGTATCAGCCACTCAGGCTGAATACCCATATCGGTATCGGTATTCCATGGGACCTTGACAGGAATATCGGAGGGGTGACCGTTCTGCCCCCTTACGAAAAGAACACAAACAGTGAGTGGTATACCGGTACGGCCAATGCTATTTATCAGAATATTGACTACATGGATGCTTTCAATCCGGATTATGTGCTTATTTTATCCGGGGACCATATTTATAAGATGGATTATGAAGTAATGCTTGACTTCCATAAGACAAACAATGCAGAGGTGACTCTTGCGGTTATGCCGGTGCCCATTGAGGAAGCCAGTCGTTTTGGCATTGTCATTGCGGATGAGAACCGCAAAATCATGGACTTTGAGGAGAAACCGGCTAATCCCAGAAGCAATCTGGCAAGTATGGGTATCTATATATTTAACTGGAAAACACTCAAAGAATCCCTGATAGCCATGGCTGACCAGCCGGCAATGGATTTTGGCAAGCATGTTATTCCGTATTGCCATGAAAAGGGACAGCCCTTGTATGCATATGAGTTTAACGGTTACTGGAAGGATGTCGGAACGTTAAATTCATATTGGGAAGCAAATATGGAACTTATAGACATTGTTCCCGAATTTAATCTTTACGAAGAATACTGGAAGATTTACACGAAGAGTGAGATTCTCCCGCCGCAGTACATTTCCCGTGACAGCGTGGTGGAACGGAGTCTTGTGGGTGAGGGCACCAATATTTACGGAAAAGTTTACAATTCCGTAATCGGCTGCGGTGTCACCATAGGCGCCGGAACGGTGGTAAGGGATTCCATCATTATGAATAATACCTGCATTCAGGCCGGCTGTGAGCTGAATAAGGTGATTGTGGCAGAGAATGTCGTGATTGAAGACGGTGCGCGGCTGGGCATTGGAGAGGAAGCGGAAAATGACACTGCACCCCATATCTACAACCACGGTATTGTGACTATTGGTGAAAAGAGCGTGATTCCGAAAGGCGTTGTAATCGGCAAGAATACAGTTATCTCCGGAGTAACGACGGCAGCAGACTATGAAAATGCCACACTCGCAAGTGGTAAAACTTTGATTAAGGCAGGTGAATGACAGTGAGGGCAATCGGAATTATTTTGGCAGGTGGAAATAACCACCGTATGAAAGAATTATCACAGAAACGTGCCATTGGGGCAATGCCCATTGCAGGAAGTTACCGCAGTATTGACTTTGCACTCAGCAGCATGTCCAATTCCAGAATTCAGAAAGTGGCAGTGTTTACACAGTACAATTCCCGGAGTCTGAATGAACATCTGAGTTCCTCCAAATGGTGGGACTTCGGACGTAAGCAGGGAGGCTTGTATGTACTTACCCCGGCTGTTACGGCAGATAACAGCAACTGGTACAGGGGAACGGCGGATGCTATCTATCAGAACCTGCATTTCCTGAAAAACAGCCATGAACCTTATGTGGTAATTGCATCCGGGGACTGTGTCTATAAGATGGATTTCAACAAGCTTCTGGAGTACCATATCGAGAAGAAGGCAGACATCACGGTAGTGTGCAGGGATATGGAGCCAAATGTAAATGTGGAGCGATTCGGGACTGTTAAAATGGATGACGAATGCCGCATTGAAGAGTTTGAGGAGAAGCCGATTGTTGCCAAAACCAATACAATTTCCTGCGGAATCTATGTTATCAGAAGACGCCAGTTAATTGAAATGATAGAGCGCTGTGCCGAAGAGGACAGATATGACTTTGTGAGGGACATCCTCATTCGCTACAAAGACATGAAGCGGATTTTTGGCTATAAGATAAATGATTATTGGAGAAATATTGCTTCTGTGGAAGACTACTTCAACACCAATATGGATTTTTTAAAGCCGGAAGTGCGTGATTACTTTTTCAAACAATATCCCGATATTTATTCTAAGGTGGATGACCTGCCCCCTGCAAAGTACAATGTAGGTTCACAGGTGAAGAACAGCCTGATTTCCAGCGGATGTATTGTAAACGGTGTGGTAGAGGATTCGGTGGTGTTTAAAAAGAGTTACATTGGAAACAACTGCTACATCAAAAACTCCATTATCCTGAATGACGTGTATATCGGGGACAATACTCATATTGAGAACTGTATTGTGGAAAGCAGGGATACGATTAGGGCCAATTCCTATCATGTCGGGGAAAACGGTCTTAAGATAGTAATAGAACGTGATGAAAGGTATGTTATCTAGATTGTATTTCTAAAAGGGGGTTGTACAGATGCAGATTACAGATGTCCGTGTCCGTAAGATAGCAAAAGAAGGCAAAATGAAAGCCATCGTATCTATTACCATTGACGATGAATTTGTAGTTCATGACATTAAGGTAATAGAAGGAGAAAAGGGATTATTCATTGCAATGCCAAGTAAAAAAGCAAGCGACGGGGAATACCGCGACATTGCACATCCCATCACCTCGGCAACCAGGGATTCCATTCAGAAAATTATTTTGGACAGCTATGAAAAAGCCATGCTGGAACCGGATGAACCGGGAATCTGAAATTAAAATCCGTATTGGGGAAATAAAGGGAGGCACATTTATGATGTGCCTCCCTTTTGTTATGATGAAATTATCGAATTTCCGCATTTTGCATTGCGGCAGCCCGGGCGTGTATTTGATTCCATAAAGGACCGTGTAAAAACGCCGGTACTTAGATACCGTATTTTGGTATCTTACGTACCGTTGCGTTTTTACCCGAGCGGAAGCGCGTCCTGTTGGAACAAATACACGCCCGGGCTGCCGCAATGCAAAATGCGGAAACTCCAAGGTGAAATCTTATTGCACAGCTACACAAATAAATGCTATACTATACGCTGAATATAAAAGGCTTGATAGATTGGCGCTTTTTCGGGAAAGGTATGGTAAAAGAATGTTTTTGATTGCAGGGCTGGGAAATCCCGGCAGGGATTATGCAAACACCAGGCATAATATCGGATTTGATGTCATAGAAACATTAGCAGGACAGGAAAACATATATGTTTTGGAAAAAAAACACAAGGCTGTTATCGGCAGGGGATATATCGGCGGACAGAAAGTGATTCTTGCGAAACCGCAGACGTACATGAACCTGAGCGGGGAAAGCATACGCGAACTGGCGGATTATTATAAAATAGATGTGAAGGAAGAACTGATTGTAATCGCCGATGATATCAGCCTTGAGCCCGGTCAAATCCGTTTGAGGAAGAAAGGAAGTGCAGGCGGGCACAATGGCTTAAAAAGCATTATCACCCATTTGGGTCACGATGAATTCCAGAGAGTCAAGATGGGAGTAGGAGGCAAGCCGGACGGATACGATTTGGCGGATTATGTGCTGGGGCATTTTACACAGGATGAAAGAAAAAGGATGGATGAGGCAGCTAAAGAAGCATCAGATGCCATCCGGATGATTCTTGCACATGGAATTGAGGCAGCGATGAACCATTTTAACGGAAAGAGGTAAACATGCAGGCATTACTTGCACCTTTGCACGAACTGGCAGAGTTTGATGAAATCAGGGATTTGATATATAAACAAGGGAAGCCGGCAGCACTGACAGGCTGTGTGGAATCCCAGAAGTGGCATATGGTTTATGGACTGGGCGATGGTTTTAAGTATAAAATCATCGTTACTTACAGTGATTTAAGGGCAAGGGAAATATATGAAGACTTTCGATTTTATGACAGAAATGTCATGTTGTATCCTGCCAAGGATTTGATTTTTTTTCAGGCGGATATTCACGGCAACAAACTGACTACCGAGCGCGTGAAAGTATTAAAACGGTTGGCGGAAGGAAAGCCCTTTACCCTGGTGACTACTTTTGCAGCGCTGATGACGCCGCAGGCGTCGTGGAACATAGAAGAAGATACTGTCTTTATAGACAAAAAAACAATTATTGAGGAGGGCGCTCTTGCCCGCAGGCTGACCGCCATGGGGTATGTTAAAAATTATCAGGCGGAAACGCCGGGGCAGTTCAGCATAAGGGGCGGTATCATAGACATTTTTGATGTAACGGAAGAAAATCCCTACCGTATTGAACTGTGGGGAGAGGAAGTGGAGTCCATCCGCAGTTTTGACAGCCTCAGCCAACGTTCCATTGAGCAGCTTTCTTCCGTCAGGATATATCCTGCGGCAGAATTTGTGCTTTCCGGAGAAGCTATAAGAGCGGGACTCGACAAAATAGAAAAAGAAGCGAAGAAACAGGAGGCGTATTTCAGGGAGTCATTTATGACGGAGGAGGCTGCCAGAATTGCCTCACAGATAAAAGAGCTGAAAGAGCAGGTGCTGGAATTTGAAAACTTGTCTGTGCTGGAGGGGTATATACGTTATTTTTATGACGAAAGCAACCTGAAGAGCCTGGCGGGGCTTCTTCCCGGCGGACACTGCCTGTTTCTGGATGAGCCTGCCAGAATTCGGGAACACGCGCACGCAGTGGAGGCGGAGTTTCGGGAAAGCATGAGCCAGCGGGCCGGGAAGGGATATATCCTTCCCGGGCAGATGCAGGTGCTTTACAGCGTGGAGCACACAGCGGCAGTGATACAGCGCAGTCCTTTTGTCACTCTGGCGGCGATAGACTTAAAAAATCCTCTGATAAAGGTGCAGAAGCATTTTGACATTCCGGTGAAAAGCATTTCTTCCTATAATAATAGCTTTGAGGCGCTTGTGAAGGATTTGCTCCGCTATAAGAAGAACGGGTACAGGATTGTTCTGCTCTCCGGCTCCAGAACCAGGGCGGCAAGGCTTGCACAGGATTTGAGGGAAAAAGAACTGACGGCGGTATATACCCAGAATCCGGAGAGGGAAGTGCAGCCGGGAGAAATCCTGACCTGTTACGGTCATGTGAATAAGGGCTTTGAATATCCTCTCTTAAAATTTGTGGTAATTGCGGAGAGCGACATTTTCGGCGCAGTCCGAAAAAAGAAGAAGACAAAGACCCGATATGAAGGTCAGAAAATTAAGGACTTCGCGGATTTAAAGGTGGGCGATTACGTAGTCCATGAAAGTCACGGATTGGGCATTTACAGGGGAATTGAAAAAGTAGAGGTTGAAAAGGTTGTCAAGGATTACTTAAAGATTGAATACCGGGACGGCGGAAACCTGTATATTTTGGCCACCGGGCTGGATGTCATCCAGAAATATGCATCTGCTGATGCAAAAAAGCCCAAATTAAACAAACTAGGTAGCCAGGAGTGGCAGAGAACCAAGACAAAAGTACGCTCGGCGGTGGACGGGGTGGCTAAGGATTTGGTGGCACTCTATGCCGTCAGGCAGCAGTCGGAAGGGTTTGCATACGGTCCGGATACCGTATGGCAGAAAGAATTTGAAGAAATGTTTCCCTTTGAAGAAACCGAAGACCAGCTGGCAGCCATTGCAGATACCAAGGCGGACATGGAAAGCAGCAAAATCATGGACCGCCTGATTTGCGGTGATGTCGGATACGGCAAGACGGAGATAGCCATCCGGGCGGCATTCAAAGCCGTACAGGAGGGGAAACAGGTGGTATACCTGGTGCCAACCACCATCCTTGCCCAACAGCATTATAATACCTTTGTCCAGAGGATGAAGGATTTCCCGGTGAGGATAGATATGCTATCCCGGTTCAGGAGTGCGGGCGAGCAGAAAAAAACGCTGGAAGATTTGAAAAAGGGACTGGTGGACATTGTCATAGGCACACACCGCGTCATTTCCGCAGATGTGGCATTTAAGGATTTGGGGCTTTTGATTATAGACGAAGAGCAGCGCTTTGGCGTATCCCACAAAGAAAAAATTAAAAAAATGAAAGAAAATGTAGACGTGCTGACCCTGACGGCAACGCCGATTCCCCGTACCCTTCATATGAGCCTTGTGGGTATCCGGGATATGAGTGTTCTGGAGGAGGCGCCCAGTGACAGGCTTCCCATCCAGACTTATGTTATGGAGTACAATGAAGAACTGGTTCGGGAGGCCATTGTCAGGGAGTTGTCCCGAAAAGGGCAGGTGTACTATGTCTATAACAGAGTGAACAATATTGCGGATGTGGCGGCAGGGCTGCAAAAGCTGGTGCCGGAAGCGGTTGTGGCATTTGCCCATGGGCAGATGAAGGAGCATGAACTGGAAAGCATTATGTTTGATTTTATTAACGGGGAAATTGATGTGCTGGTTTCCACGACCATCATAGAAACGGGACTGGATATTTCCAATGTCAACACCATCATGATTCACGATTCGGACAATATGGGACTTGCCCAGCTTTACCAGCTGCGGGGCAGGGTGGGCCGCTCCAACCGGACGGCATATGCGTTCTTAATGTACAGGCGGGATAAGATGCTTAAGGAAGTGGCGGAAAAAAGGCTGGCAGCGATAAAAGAATTTACGGAACTGGGCAGCGGCTTTAAGATTGCCATGCGGGATTTGGAAATCCGGGGAGCGGGCAACCTGCTTGGCAAGATGCAGCACGGACACATGGAAGCCGTGGGGTATGATTTGTACTGCAAGATGCTCAATGAGGCGGTAAAAGGATTAAAGGGCATTCCGGCAGCCGAGGATTTTGCCACTGTTGTGGATGTGGACGTGGATGCTTTTATACCGGCGGAATATATAGTCAACGAGGTACAGAAGCTGGATATTTACAAGCGAATTGCAAGCATTGAAAACGAAAAGGAAAGGGATGATATGAAAGACGAACTGCTGGACAGGTTCGGCACCATACCGAAGCCCGTGGATAATCTGCTTAGGATAGCCCTGATTCGTGTTTCAGCGCATCGTTTGTATATAACGGAAGTAAAGGGTAAAAATGAGAGAATCCTCTTTACCTTCCGCCCGGATGCGGATATTAACCCTGCGGGGATTCCCTTATTACTGAAACAGTATAAGGATACCCTTCGTTTTACGGCTTACGGTAATCCTTTCTTCACATACCGGTATTACAAAACCGGCCTTGTGGAAAAGGATGCGGAACTCATTTTGTCAGATACGGAAAAGCTTTTACAGGGAATGTCAGAAGTACTGATTATGGGACAATAAAAATGGTATCTTCCTTTCAGAACAAGTCATTTGGAAAAAGAAAGGAAGGTGCCTGTATATGAAAGGATATGTAACGGCTAGCGGCTATATGGGATATGTAGAGGGGAAATATATTTTGTTTGCAAGTGAGGAGGATTACAGGGAATATATGGCCGGATAGACCCAAACACAAGGCTAGGGTAAAGTTTTTGTAGGAAAATAAAATAAATAGAAAGCACCTGATTCCT
>ERZ777305.755-NODE-755-length-49226-cov-15.657481_pt1 | contig 49226 bp, 42 predicted proteins | sample MGYA00374965_ERZ777305 | MGnify/ENA primary metagenome ERZ777305 (study PRJEB29328, sample SAMD00013331) | mouse gut metagenome | study: EMG produced TPA metagenomics assembly of the Metagenome analysis of fecal microbiota from mouse which was promoted...
GGAGGAAACCATTTTGAACAACAATGAATTTATGATTGAACTTATAGCGAAACTTAGAGGGGAGATAAGAGAAAGAAAATACGTTCGATAATAATAATGAAATTGCTTGCAAACGAGATAATCGTATAGTACTATGAATATAGTCAGAAAAAATGGCAATGAGGGGGTGTAGATATGGGGCAGGATAATGTAAAATGCCCAAAGTGCGGTAGCAGTTACAATAGGATGTATCTAATGGGAAAGCAGGGCAACGCTGATGTGTGTCCGTTATGTGGGGCAGAGATGCAGACCGAAGAGGAACACCCGGATTGGATTACGTGGTGGTATTATGGACATAAAAGTGACAATGGGAAAACAGCTAGTTTAAGAGATGAGCCGATAGATTTGAATGAACACGGAGATAAATTTTTTCTTATCAAAGAATTCAAGGCACCACCCAGAGATTCATCAGGTAGTTCAGAAAAAGCGAAAGAAATATTGCGCACTTATGTACCTGGTGCATTTGCAGAACCCAAGGAAGCGCCAAAAGTAAGTTGTCCTTATTGTTTCAGCAGCGAGGTGCAAATAGTCCCAAAGAAATTTAGTTTGCTGACAGGTTTTGCAACTAACCAATTCCAAAGAGTATGTCTCAGGTGTAAGAGGAAATTTTAAAAAGTAAATATGGAACAACAAATGATTTTAAGAGAGAGGTTGCCAACGTAATCTCTCTTTTATTATGTCTTAATTTAAGGAGGAAACCATTTTGAACAACAATGAATTTATGATTGAACTTATAGCGAAACTTCAACAAGCAAAATCGAAAAAGCAAATCAATACGGACATCCGGCAGCTTGAGAAAACCATTAACATGTTAAGGCTTACAGGGACGCTCGCAAAGGGAAATACGAAAAAAGAAATCAACCAATATGTTAAGGAGTTGGAAACAAAACTCAGTTATGTAAAATTAAAGGCAAAGCTTGACGGCAAAAATCTTAAAAGGGAAATTGACAATACGCTGCATAATATGACCTTTAATGAAATGGATGCATTAAAAATAGACGGTAATAAAACGAAACTGAAAATGCAAAAAGTCATGGCAGATATAAAGGCATATGCTGAGAAAACGCCGATATCCGTAAACGTCAGCCTAAAGAAGGAAAAACTTAGTGACGACTTAACCTCTTTCCTTAATAAGAACAGTAAGATAAGGGAATCAAGCGTCCTTCTGGCAGAAAGTGAGAGAATCAGGGAGCTTATTGACTCTGTAGATGATAAAAGAACATTAAGAAATGCCACGGATGCATTCGGTCTGTTTAAATCGGAAGTGACCGCAACGGGATATGCAGGAAAAAGCGCCGGACAAAAAATGAAAGATATGATGACCCATATCACAAAAATAGGCAGTCTCTTTGGCATAGCTTCTATGGCAGTAAACAATTTTGTCAAATCGCTAAAGAATTTAAAAGCAAACGACACTATTTTGACTAAGATTAGCAAAACCTCAGAATTAACTAAAAGGCAACTCAAGAATCTTGGAGACGAGGCCTTTAAAACGGCAAGCAGATATGGGCAATTATCGGGTAACTTCCTGTTAAGTGTTCAGGAGATGGCAGACTCAGGTTATGAAAAACTGTCTAAAGAACTGGCAGAGTTATCCTTGCTGGCACAATCCGCCGGCGATATGACTGCTGAAAATGCAAACAATTACTTGTTAGCAACGGATGCAGCCTATAAATATGGCGGAAGTGTTGAAAAATTAAATGCCGCCCTTGATGGGGCGAACTACATCAGTAACCGTAACAGTGCCGGTCTGACCGATATCGCCGATGCTACCCGTGTTTCAGCTTCCTTTGCGGCAAATGCGGGAGTAGCTATTGATGAATTGACAGCAGCGGAAGCCACTATGATTGCCACAACCAAACGTGCCGGTTCCGAAATTGGACGTGCATTCAGGAGTATTGTATTGAATCTTCAACAGGTCAGTGGCGAGTTTGACGGAGAAGTGATTGACGAGGAGCAGTTAAAGAAAGTCGAAGCAAGATGCCGCTCTTTAGGGGTAGAGCTTGAGTATGTCAAGGATGGAGTGGCTGTACTTCGTAATCCGATGGAAGTATTGAAGGATTTGGCAGGAGTCTATAATGCACTGCCTGATAACAGTGCGGATAAGCAGGGTTTAATCTCTGATTTGGGCGGGAAGCTCCATGCAGACGCATTAAGCGGTTTACTGAGCCAATGGGATTTGTATGAAAAGATGTTAAGCGAGTTTTCCCAAGGTACAGGCTCAGCGCTGGAAGAAGCCGAGAAAACCGCTAATTCATGGGAAGGACGCTTAAACTCCCTGCAAAATAGCTTTGACAGCTTTGTAAATTCACTGACCAATAAAGAAATGATTATAAGCGGCATTTCATTTTTTGACAGGTTAATTCAAGGCGCTGAGGCGTTGACTGATACCATTGGCGAGATTCCGGTAATGCTTACCGCTGTCAATTCCGCAATGGTGGCAGCCAATAAGGACTATGGGATAACTCAAGTATGGAATAAAGATAAAAGAAAGATTGATATACAGGGAAATATCTTTGGCATAGACTTTACCGCTATCAAGAAAATGAAAAAGCACTTTTCAGAAGCGGAAGAATTTATTGCTGGATGGAATACAGAACTAGTAACAGGTAAAGCAGATATTAATGATTTTGGCGAAGCAATAGTACAAAACAATGCCCAGTTCAAAGCATATCTTGCTACCTGTTCCCAAGATGCCCCTGCGTCCATTGAAGGCTACAAATCATACCTCAAAGCGGCGGGCGTCAACACGGATACACTGCGGTTAAAAACAATCCTTCTTAATTCCGCAATTACTATGTTGGGTGGATGGGCTATACAGGCAGTGATAACAGGATTTTATGAATTTTCACAAGTTAGCGGTAAGGTAGCAGAAAGGGCAAAAGAATTAGGCGATTCATTTAATGACACGAAATCAGAAATAGAGGATTATAAAGCCCAAATAGAAGAGTCATACAAGACCATAAATGATAGCAGCTCTTCTATTGAAGATGTTGCTAATGCCAGAAAGTCTCTTCTATCTATTCAGGACGATTTAATTGACAAGTTCGGAACAGAAAAGAGTGTCATAGAAAATGTTACGGATGCAATCAATGGACAAACAGATGCATTGGACAAGTTCACAAACATCAAATGGCAGGAAACAAAGAATGAATTTAATAATGGCGGTTTCTGGAATGATGTAGCAAACTTCTTTCAAGGCACTGATAATATTGAAAGGATGATGGATGAATTTGGTGAGCAAACTATATCTTTTAGCTGGGTTGACTATGTTGATATGAATAAACTCACGGATGAAATGGTTGCAGAACTTGAAAATATTGGTATAGACATAAGGGTTAGTACAGATAATCTTCAAGCCGTAAGAGATTTTGACTCATTAACAGAGGCCATAGAAGATACAAAAGGTGCAAGTTTATCGCTTTCCGGCAATGCAGAAGAAATATATAATAAGTTATTAGCGTTGCAAAATCTGATTGGCAATGATGATTCTTTTGATAAATTATATGATAAAGTAGGAAGTACTGCTGAGTCATATAAAGAATTAACTGAGAAATATAAAAATTTCTATGACCAATATATTCTTCAGGAAAAAATTTTGGCAGACGATTCCAAATATGCTGATACTTTTAAAAATATTACCGATGCTGCTGAAAAGTATAATGAGGCATTTGTTTCTGGTGATGAAGTAAAAATGAAAGCAGCAGCTGATGAATATGCAAGTTTAGTATCAACTGCTATGTCTACAGCCATTGCTAATGGGGACGCAGATGTTGCTGCATACTTTGAAAATATGTATCCAACATTAAAGGCTATTGTAAATGGATGGAATTTTAATATAGCTTTTGATACCAATGAGAATGATTTACAAGGCAAAGTACAATCTGTTTTAAACGGGTTAAAGGATGAAAACGGAAGGTCACTAACCGTAGAGGAAATACTTGGTTTAGGAGCAGAAAACGAACAGTATCAGGCATTAATTTCCATTGCTCATGATTATAATATGACTATTGAAGAAATGATAGCATTATTAAAAGAGCGGAATCTTGTATCTGCTATGGACTATCAGGGGCTTGCTGGATTATTTGGACAAGAAAATATAGATAAACTTACTCCGGAGGACTTGGAAATTGCTTATACCATCAAAAATGTTGGCAATATGACATTTGAAGAACTACAAGCAGAGATTGAAAAGACAAAGGAAATGCTAGTGGATGAACCCATTTCCCAATCTCTTTCCCAAACAATAGACCGGCTAAACACCCAGCTTAAACCGGCGTTTGATTCCCTCAAATCAGCATACCAGGATATATTTATCGGTGATGACGTAATTAACCTTGAAAACGTAGATATCTCCATGTTGGATTCCATAAAATCAAAACTGGATGACCTGAATGCAATAGACGGAATAAACATCGACTACTCCTCCTTCGAGAACCTCGCAAGGGTGCTTACAGACACCTCTTCCAACACCGATGATGTCAAAACAGCCGTCAACCTGCTTGCCACCGACATTGTAAACGGGCTCAACCCTGCCCTGTCAGACTGCTCCGGCGAAAACTACAGGCTGGTGCAGAGCCTTCTGGAAAGCACAGGCATTACCAATGCGGAAGCCGTCATGGTATCCTCCCTTGGCTATACTTATGAGGATTATGCCGCCGCAAAGAAAGAATGCGCTGATGCCGGAATTGACCTGACTGATAAAACCGAACAGGAAATTGAAAAACTTACATGGCAACAGATTGCAACAGAAACCTGCGGACAGGCTCTTGCACTGTTACAGCTAAAGAAAGCGTTGTGCAATGAAACAGCATTAACCCCCGGTTCTGACATCAACAGTCTTTACCAATTAGCCAAAGCAGCAGGCATAGCCACGGAAAAAATCGCCATGCTTGCCGGGCTGAATGCCGCATATGAAAAAGAATCAGCGGCTGGTCATACACAGGCTGCCCTTGCCATTGCAAACAGGATGGAGGAAGTAAAAGCGGATGTTGAAAAACAGTTTTCCGAAATCGGAAACGTTGAGGTTGATTTCTCAGTCAAAAATAACAAGGGCGCTTCTTCGGCAGCGGCAAAGGAAGCGGAAACAGATTATAAAAACCTTTTGGACAAGGAAATAAATTATCTCGAAAAACAGCTTGACGCCAATATTATCACCTTTAAAGAATACACCGGCAAACGGCGAAAAATCATAGAGGATTATTATCATGATGGCAGGATAGCCGCTGAAGATTATTATGACGCTTTAGAAGATATGTATAATGACCAATTATCCCTCTATGACAGGGCGGTAAATGCCGTAACTGACAGTATTGATGATGAAATAGAAAGGCTGAAAGAACAAAAAGAAACGATAGAGGACACCTATCAGGTTAAAATTAACGCCATCCAGTCTGAAATTGATACCCTGAATAAAGCCAACGATGCAAGGAAGGCCCGGATTGACCTTGAAAAGGCACAGTATGAAGCTGAACGGGCGAGAAACCAGCGTGTAAATAAGATATTTAATGGCGAGCAGTTCATATATGAAGCAGACATGGAATCTGTTCGTGACGCCGAAAATAACCTTGCCGACAAAGAATTTCAACTTAACATTTTCCGTCTTGAAGAGCAGATAGAATCTCTTAAACGAGAGATGGAAAACGCCACAAAAAGTCTTGACTTCCAGATAAGCGCTCTGGAAGCATATAAGGGCAAATGGAATGAAATATCCGGCGTTTATGAAAAACAGCAGAATAAACTTATTGCTGCTGAAGTCCTTGGAGCCGACTGGGAATCACAAGTGCTTAATGGAAGGCTTGATACTTTAAGAAGCTTTACAGAACAATATATTGCGCTTCAACAGGCACAGGCGGATGCCGCAGTCAATGCTGCCCGTATAAAGGCTGAAGCAGTTGCAGGTAATACAAGTGGTGGCAAAGTAGGCAGCATTCCTGATACCGGAGGGAAGAACGGGGACGATAACGATTCTTCTACTTCTTCTTCAAATTCCGGCAAATGGTACATTATCAATAAAGCAACCGGTGAAAAATTATCAAGAGGATTTGATTCATCACGTGAGGCGTCAAAATATCTCTCTTCCTATGCGGGTACACAGTCAAACCATAGTGTAACATTAAAGAAGTTCCACAATGGACTGGATGAGGGATATGTTACGGTTCAGGGGAAAAGCAAACCGGTAAATCAGTCCTTGGAACTTATAAAGAAATTGGCAAGCGATGGTGTTTTACCGGATGAATTTCCTGCTATATTGCAGCACGGGGAACTCGTACTTACACCCGAACAGCAACAAAACATGGTCAACAATGCAAGAATGGCGTTCTTTAGGAGCAACGGCATAAATCTGGAAACAGACGGTTACAGTGCCATTTCCCATATTCAGACAAGCCCTCAGAATGTGTATAACAACAACATAAGCATAAGCTGCCCTAATGTCACCAACAATACCGGAGCAGAATATATCTTAAAATCATTACAGCGATTACCGCTTGACACCCTTCAATTTACACATAGAAGAAACAAATAATAGAAAACATGTCATACAGTTGTCCTGTTTCCCCTAGTATATTATAATACAGATAGTAAATCAAAGCCTCTGCCGTATTGGCATGGCTGAAAGGTTGAAATCGTATGAAAATAGACAGGCTGATTGGTATTTTGGCTGTACTCTTACAGAAGGAAACCGTAACGGCGCCATATCTGGCAGAGCGGTTCGAGGTTTCCAGAAGGACTATCAACAGGGACATTGAAAATCTGTGCAAGGCGGGGATTCCCATTGTGACGAGGCAGGGAGCAAACGGCGGTATCTCCATTATGGAGAACTATGCAATCAACAAAACGCTGTTTACGAATGCGGAGATGCAGGATATCCTTGCCGGGCTGCGAAGCCTTGACAGCGTAAACGGTACGAACCGTTATGCGCAGCTTATGGAAAAGCTGTCTGTCGGTTCCTCGGATTTTGTGACGGGCAGTCAGTTTGTGCTGATAGATTTGTCTTCGTGGTATAAGGACTCCCTTGCGCCGAAAATCGAGTTGGTACGCATGGCGGTAGAAAACAACCGGGAATTAACGTTTTTTTATTTTTCCCCAAAAGGAGAGAGTGCGAGAACGATAGAACCGTATTACCTGATATTCAAGTGGTCAAGCTGGTATGTGTGGGGATGGTGCAAGGGAAGCGGGGGTTTTCGTCTTTTTAAACTGAATCGTATGGGAGAATTGCAGGTATCGGAAACTGTTTTTTCAAAGCGGAAGGTTCCCATGCCGGATTTGCGGAATGAACGCATCTTTCCCGGTGGCATCAAAGTGAAGGCGTTATTTGACGCAGACTGCAAATGGCGTCTGATTGAAGAATTTGGTATGGATTGCTTTGCAGAACAGCCTGACGGAAAGCTGATGTTTACCGCAGACTACACACACGAGGAAAATCTGATTTCCTGGATTTTGACGTTTGGGGACAAAGCCGAACTGATAGAACCAAAGGACATACGGATAAAGCTGTGGCATATTATGCAAAACATGAATGAGAAATATAATTCCTTTAAATAGAAAATCCGGTTTTGGAAAGGAGGAACGGAAAATGGCATCTAATCCCGAGTTTGTCCAGTACATAGCAGATAACCTTAGCAGAGCAGGGCTCATCACATACCGAAAAATGTTTGGTGAATACGGTATGTACTGTGACGGTAAAATTTTTGCCCTTATCTGCAATAACCAGTTGTTTATCAAAATTACGGAGGCAGGAAAGAAAATGCAGCCGGCGCTTCCACAGGCGCCGCCTTATGAGGGAGCAAAGGATTATTTTTTGATGGAAGATATCGATGACAGTGTGTTTCTTACAGAGTTTGTGATTGCAACCTGCAAAGAATTACCAATGCCAAAAGAGAGGAAAAAGGTTAAAGGTTGAATAAATTGCTCGATAGCAATTTATTCAACCAAGAATTTATGCCGCTTCGGAATGGAGAGAAAAATGAAAAATCTGACTTGTTGTGGAACAGAATGTATGCAGTGCGGGCTTTACGGAAATATGTGCAAAGGATGCAATGAAGTCTGCGGAAAGGTATTTCATGCACCTAAGGGACAGGCGTGCTCCATCTATGACTGTGCTGTGGGTAAGCATGGTTATAAAAGCTGTGCGGAGTGCAACGATTTGCCGTGCGATGTGTGGAGGGCGACAAAGGACCCGTCCATGACGGAGGAAGAATTTGAGGAAAATATCAAAGGACGTGTGGGCAACTTAAATTGCCTGATGCGTGGAAAAGAGAATTAACATGGCATTTGATTTTAAGAAAGAATACAAAGAATTTTATCTCCCCCCTAAAAAGCCGGGAATCGTGGATGTGCCAAAAATGCATTATATTGCTGTTGACGGAAAAGGAGACCCCAATGAACCGGAAGGGGAGTACAAGGAAGCGATAGGACTGCTTTATGCCATTGCTTTTACCATCAAAATGAGTTATAAAGGAAAGCATAAAATTGACGGCTACTTTCCCTATGTCGTGCCGCCGCTGGAAGGACTGTGGAAACAGGATGGCGGACAGGGGATTGACTTTGGCCATAAGGAGCGCTTTGAATGGACTTCCATGATGCGCCTGCCGGATTTTGTAACCGAAGAAGAATTTGACTGGGCAATCCGGGAAGCGATAGAGAAAAAGAAAAGAGATTTTTCAAAAGTGAAATATTTTACCTATCGGGAAGGACTTTGCGTACAATGTATGCATATCGGCAGCTACGACAGTGAGCCGGACACCATACGGATGATGAACGATTTTATAAGGGAGCAGGGTTATGCCGGGGACTTTTCGGCATCCCGCCTGCACCATGAAATTTATCTCAGCGACCCCAGGCGTACAGCAACGGAAAAACTGCGCACGGTAATTCGCCAGCCCATCCTGAAGGCTTAGCTGCCCGTATTTTTGCATTTCTTGCAGGAAACAAGCTGCATCTGAGTGAAATCGCCCGCTCCTTAAAAGAAAGCATCGTAAAGAAGAACAGGAGTATTATTTATAACGGGCAGACCTGTAACATCATGGATGTTTCATTTAGTTAAGGATACAACACCGACAACTCACGCTTACAATCACAAAAAGGTACGGAACACTGGGCTTGATTGCCTTGTTCCGTACCTTTTTCCTTTCTATTCGCTTATGAATCTCACACCAATGAAACAGTTTATTATCTGTATTACCATTCAGAATTTGTCACGTTCTTAAGCGACTACAGCATCGCTTAACTTCTCTTTAGAATGCGCTCGTTGTTATTAAGCAATACTTGTGCTATGATACAAGCAGTACTTAAATGGAGGCATGCAATGAGTTATTCGATTGTAGGAGAACAGATACTGAAATTCAGAAAAGAAAAAGGGCTTACGCAAAAGGAACTCGGAGAGAAAATCGGTGTAAGCAGCTCCGCCGTCTCCCAGTGGGAGAGCGGGGGGACGCCGGACATTTCCCTTTTGCCGGCGCTGTCCGATATTTTGGGCGTGACGGTGGACGCGCTTTTTGGCAGGACCGAGGCGCGGCGCGAGGACATGGAGGAGACAGTCAGGAAATATATCGCCTCATTGCCGGAAGAAAAACGCATGGAGCGGACCGTTTCGCTCATGCGCAAGATGGCGCTTTACAGCTGTCTGGACAAGGTGGCGGATATTGTGGACTTTAAAAGCATCGACGACGGCCCGGGCGAGACAATCTGCATCGCCGAGAATGGGTTTATCACAGCGATATTGTCCGAGGGACAGTCGTTTTTATCCGCCGCATGGTGTGGGGAGAGGGATTTCGCCGGTCTTCCCTCCTCCGGCGAGGAGGTGGTCAGGCTCTTTTCTCTTTTGTCGTCGCCAAACGCGCTGACGATGCTTACATGGCTTTACAGCGAGGTGCCCAGGCACCGTACCGTCGGCGTGCTGGCGAAGCTCGCCGGAATCACGCAGGGCGAGGCGGAGGAAATCCTGCAACAATTCGTAGAGCTTGAACTTATCGATAAGCTGGAGATTGAAACGGAGGACGGCGACACAAAGACTTACGCCGTAAACGTGAACGGAGCAATCATTCCGCTTTTGACGGCGGCGCATCTTGCGGCCGGACGGACGGAGGGTCTCCGGCTCATCAGCGATAAAAGGGGCCGCGGCAAGGGGGGAAAGTAACTGATTCGGTATTTTAAGAAGCATATTGTACTTGCTGCATCAGCAATCCTGCTCGGTATCCTGACGCAGCTTTTGACGCCGCTGTCCGCGATTATGGAGCAGCGGATGATTGACCTCATCGTGTCGGGAAATATGTCGGGCTTTTTGGATTTTTTATGGGTTGCCGGTGCCGCGGTGATGGGTATAGCATTGGGCTATTTTTTAGACGGTATTGCCGAGAAATGGTTCACCGCCAAATTCTGGGAGAGTCTGAGAAACGACCTTTATGACGGCGTCATGAAAAGGAGCGTCACCCATTTTCCGGAGAAGGACACGGCGGTCTACATGTCTTATATCAACAGCACTGTCGGAACTGTGGTCCAAAACCTGACAAGGCCGGTATTCTATCTTATCAGCTACGGTGTCTCCGCCGTCGTTGTACTGGGAATCATGATATGGTACAGTCCGCTTTTGGCGGTCCTGTCCTTTGCCTGTGGCGCTTTGTCGATAATTCTGCCTTTGAGCTTCAACAAGAGGTTTGGCAAACTGATGACCGAAAGCGTTGAGCTCGCCGCTGCCATGAGCGTTCAGCTCAAGGAGTCGCTGAACGGGCACGAGGTTATTGCCTCCTATGGAGCCTTCCCGAATCTGCGCTGGCGGTTTATAAAGGCAAGCTCGGATGTGGCCCGCATGGATAAAAAGATGGGCGTCACGATAGCAGAGCTTGAAAATATCGGGCGCTTCATGGATAGGTTGGCGTGGGTCGTCACATTTTTTGTGGCAGGAACAATGGCCGTGCGCGGGGACATAACCGTCGGCACCCTTGTGCTGTTTATTTCACTGTTTGGTTTTTTCAGCAGCTGCCTGACAGTCTACGCCCAGATGCTACCGCTGCTTTTGAGTAACAGGGAGAATATAAAGCTGCTGCTCGGTATTATCGACGAGAAAAGCCGTGAATTTACCGGCAGTGAGCCTGCACATCTTGAAGACGCTTTAGAAATCTGTGGGCTGTCGTTTCGGTATAAGGAAGATATCCCGGTCATTGAAAATCTCGATTTGACCATACATAAAAATGAAAAGGTGGCGCTCATCGGGGCCAGCGGTTGCGGAAAATCCACGTTAATCCGGCTCCTGACCGGCTGCTACGGGGACTATAAGGGCGCTGTCCTTTATGACGGCGTGGAGCTTCACGATATCGACCCGGAGGGGCTTCGCAGGCTTCTCACCGTCATCCACCAGAACACGTTCCTTTTTAACGATACCTTGCGGTTTAACATCTGCCTCGGAGAGGATTTTACTGATGAGGATTTCGCACGAGCTGTTTGGCTTTCGGGCGTTGAGCGATTTTTAGGTAATATCCCGGGCGGGTTGGACGGAGACTGCGGTGAAAACGGTTCGAAGCTGTCCGGCGGAGAGCGCCAGCGAATAGCGCTTGCGAGGGCGCTGATTCGCGACGTGAAAGTTCTGATTTTAGACGAAGGTGTTTCCGCGATTGACGTAGCGACTGCAAATGAGATAGAACAGGAACTTCTGGATATGAAGGATTTAACCCTTCTGACCGTGACCCACAGAATCAAGGACGGGCTTACACAGCAGTACGACCGGATTATGACGATGAAAGACGGCACAGTGAAAGAGGAGCAGGAACTGTTTGAATAGACAATAAATACCCCACGTTTGGCAAAACGTCCGCCGCGTCCGTGTAAATCCGGTGTTGACAAATAAGCCATATTTGCATATCCTAAAAGAAAGGGAGGCCACGAAAATTCGTCGGGAACGAACGGAAGTGGTCTTTTTCCGTATGGAGAGGGAGAGAGTAAGTGCGATGGGTATGATACGCTTTATAAAGGAAGAAATTAAGGTGATTCGGGAGCGGGACCCCGCCATTCATTCCAATATGGAGGTTTTTTTGTATCCCAGCTTTAAGGCGATGGTTTATTACCGGATTTCCCATAAATTATATAAGAAGCACCATTATTTTCTTGCAAGGTGGATATCACAGAAGGGCGCGCACAAAACCGGCATAGAAATACATCCCGGCGCCAAGATAGGAAAAGGATTTTTTATTGACCATGGACATGGTGTTATCATTGGAGAAACGGCGGTAATTGGGGATAATGTTACCCTGTATCAGGGGGTGACGCTTGGAGGAACCGGCAAGGAACATGGGAAAAGGCATCCGACTTTGGGAAATAATGTCATGGTGAGCGCAGGTGCAAAAGTGCTTGGTTCCTTTTCCATCGGGGAAAATTCCAAAATCGGGGCAGGAAGCGTGGTGTTGGAGGAAGTACCGCCCAATTCCACGGTAGTGGGTGTACCCGGAAGAGTGGTAAAAAGAGGAAATGTGTCCGTACCCCGCGAGGATATGAATCAGGTGGATTTGCCGAATCCTGTGCAGGAGGATATTCAGAATTTACAGCGGGCGAATGCGGAGCTGATTAACCGGCTGCTGGACTTGGAAAATGAAATGCGCCTTTTGAGGAAGGGCAGGGGCGTAGATGAGAAACGGGAAGAATGTGTAAACAGCCAGTCAGGAGAAACCGATGACACCATTTGAATATAAGCAGTTCTATGAATCAGAGGAATTTAGGAGAATATGTGCCGGTGCGGGAGAGAAATGGGGAGCGGAATATCAAAAAGACAGAACCGTTTTTCGGGTGTGGGCGCCTTTGGCAGACACGGTCAGCGTATGCCTGTATCAAACAGGAACGGATAAAGAGGATGGTGCAAAATGCCTTGGCAGCAAAGAAATGAGCAGGGAGGAGTCCTATGCTTTTTCTTGTACGGTAGAGGGTAATCTGGAGGGAGTCTATTACACCTATGCAGTGGAACGGGACAAAGAAATAAGGGAGTGTGCGGACCCGTACGCGAAAGCCTGCGGTGCCAACGGGCATAGAAGCATGGTGGTGGATTTGGCGTCAACCAACCCAAAAGGATGGGAGGCGGATAAAAACTGGTCACAAAAAAATAAGGATACGGTCATATGTGAACTGCATATAAAGGACTTTTCCTGGCAGGAAGAGTCGGGAATCAGCCGCAGACACAGGGGAAAGTATCTGGCATTTACGGAAAAAGCAACTTTCTTTGAAGGACATACAACAGGGGTAAGCTATTTACGCGAACTGGGTATCACCCATGTGCAGCTTTTACCTTTTTTTGATTATGCATCAGTGGATGAAACCGAAGAAGGTCCGGCATTTAACTGGGGATACGACCCGATGAATTATAATGTGCCGGAGGGTTCTTATTCCACAAATCCTTATGATGGACATGTACGCATCAGGGAGTGCAAGGAAATGATAAAAGCGCTGCACGAGGCGGGGATTGCAGTGGTAATGGATGTGGTATATAATCATACTTACAGGACGGACGGCGCTTTTCAGGTACTGGCCCCTTATTACTATTACAGGCAGACTGAAGAGGGAACACTGTCTGACGGTTCTGCATGTGGGAATGAAGTGGCCAGTGAAAGACTGATGGCGGGAAAATTTATCAGGCAGTCGGTGCTTTACTGGGCGGAAGAATACCATATAGACGGGTTCCGGTTTGACCTGATGGGACTGCATGATACCTGTACCATGAATGAAATCAGGCAGGAGCTGGATAAACGGATATGCCATAAACATGTTTTGATGTACGGGGAACCATGGACGGCACGTCCCCCTGCCATAGAGGAGGGATATTTTCCGGCTGTGAAGGCCAATGTAGACAAGCTTGATGACAAAATTGCCATCTTTAATGACAGCACAAGGGATGCTGTCAAGGGAAGCGTATTCTATGGCGAAAGTCCCGGATTTGTAAACGGAGGCAAAGATATGGAAAAGAAAATTGCTTCCTCCGTACTGGCCTGGTGCAATAAAGGGCATGACTTTTCCCCACAGTCCCCGGCACAGTCTATCAACTATGTTTCCGTGCATGATAATGACACATTATGGGATAAACTGGTAAAGACGGCAGGAAGGGATGATTTTCATATAAAGGATAGCCGGCTTCTGAAAGAAAATAAGCTTGCGGCCGGCATCATCATGACATGTATGGGAACGCCGCTTTTTCAGGCAGGTGAAGAGTTCGGCAGAACCAAGGGAGGGGATGACAACAGCTATCAATCACCGGTGGAGATAAACTGCCTGGATTGGAAAAGGCGGGTAGCATTCAATGACCTTGTGGAGTATTATAAGGGTTTGATTGCGCTGCGGGCAAAAATAGGATTTTTTAGGGATAAGTCCATGGAGGCGCTGTCCCATATACAGGTTTTGAAGGCGGAAGGAGATATGGTGAATCTGTTAATTGATAATGCACCTTATCCCAAAGCAGTGTATAAGAGAATATTTATCAGTTATTATGCAGGAGAGGAAGAAACGATTCTTTTACTGCCGAAAGGAAAATGGCATGTACTGGCAGACGGGAACTCATCTTTTAAGTGGAAGAAGCATGTATGGGAGAGGACCAAGAAAGTCAGTGGACAAATGCAAATGAAACCGGTATCCCTGTATATACTGGGAAGCAGTGAAATAGAATAAAGGAGGCATGGAAATGGATTTTATTAACAAGGTGGAGGAAACGATTACAGCCAAAGGCCAGATGGTAGCAGGCAAGGCAAAGGAGATTGCGGAAGTTGCAAGCTTAAAAAGCCAGATAGGAACCTGTGAGGAAATTATCAAGAAGAATTATGCGGAAATCGGCAGGATTTACTATGAAAATTTCGGAGATAATGCAGAAGAAATTTTTGCAAAGCAGTGCCGTGCCATAAAAAATGCACAGGCAGGCATTCATGACTTGGAAAAGAAGATAAGAGAAATAAAAGGCCTGTAGAGAAATGTGCAGAAAAGAAGACTGCCCCGGATAACCGATTACGTTATCCGGGGCAGTTTTATTAGTAATAGAAGTTATATCCCCGTTCCAGCAGTTCCGCCCGCTGCTGCTCAATGACATTCAGATAATCCGGATTTGCAAAGAACTCTGCATTGTGAGGACAATTATTCGTAACCGGCGCCGAGGTGTTCGTAGTGCCGTCGGGATTCTGTGTGATTACGGCAGAACCGGGCTGCAGGGAGATGTCTTCAATCGGCATAAGTGTAAGGGTGCCCGGAAGTTTAAACGGACAGTCCGCACACGCAGGCAGATTGCTGTAAGCACAAACATCACCCACATAGTGGACATCACATGTCTCGGTGGGAACGGTTCCGTCTGCAAAGTATTCACTAACGACAGTGCCTGCCACATCGCAAAGTCCGGCAATGGGAAGTTTTCCGGACTGGGAACATACCTGTGCCTGTACAATGCCGCTTGCAACAGGAAAACTCTGGTTCGGCAGGGATTGGTGAATCTCTGCCATAACCGCACGCCAGAGCTTCTTTGCAAGATTGGTTTCACCGGTTTTGCTGCTCAGTTCCACGTTATTGTCATAACCTGCCCAGGTAACAGCCGTGTAATAAGGCGTATAGCCGGCAAACCATACATCTTTATTGTCGGAAGTAGTACCGGTTTTGCCGGCGATTGCCATGCCTCCAAAGTTGACGGAAGTGCCGGTGCCCCTTGTAATGGTATCGGACATGGCGCTTGTCAGGAGGAAAGAAGTAGTTTCCTTTAACACCTGTCTGGTTTCGGGAACCGTATGGTCCAGAATCACGTTGCCTTCAGAGTCAAGTACCCTGGTGTAGAGTCTGGGTTTATTGTAAATGCCGTTGTTGGCAATGGTTGCATAAGCAGCGCACAACTCCAGATTAGTAACGCCTGTGTAAAGACCGCCGAGGGCCATGGGCTGATAGCAGTCCTCCAATTCCGTGAGGGAAGTAAAACCAAAGTTTATCAGATAGTCAAAGCCCAGTTTCGGGGTTATCTGTGTCAGGCATTTTACAGTCACAATATTCATGGAATGGTAAATGCCTTTTCGTATGGAACTGATGCCCTCGTATGGAGGGTTTTTATACCAGTTGTTAACGGGAGTGCCGTTGTTGTAGTTAAAAGGTGCGTCAATAAATACGGTTGCCAGCGTCAGACCGGCGCTGTCTAAGGCCGGTGCATAAGAAGAGAGTACTTTGAAAGTAGAGCCGGGCTGTCTTGTGGTGGCAGTAGCGCGGTTTAAGGTACGGCTTGCTTCTTTTGCGCCCCGTCCGCCAATCATGGCAACGACATAACCGGTGTGCTGGTCGATGATGGTAAGGGAAACCTGAGGCTGCGGTGTCAGGGAAATGGTTTCCGCAATTTCTTCATCACCTTCTTCCATGACAGCCGCTTTATAGGTTTCAATGGCGGCATAGGCATCATCAATGGAATTAAAGATAAGGTTGAATTTTTTGTCTTCATTTTCCACAAACCAGGTACGCATCATTTCCTTACTGAAATTGACAAAATCCCCGCCTGCGGTCTTTACGGTCAGTTCATAAGTCAGATACCATTTGACGTTCTCGGGATAGTTTTCCGGGTCTGCAAATACCCGGTCTGCAATATCCTGAATATTGGGGTCAAGGGTTGATTCAATCCTGAGACCGCCGCTGTACAGCAGTGTGGAAGCCTGTGTCGCGCTGTAACCTGCTTCGTCAATCAAATCATGGTAAACTTCTTCTGTCAGGGCATCCACAAAGTAGGAACTGACGGAATTGTTTGCGACAACAATATTGACTTCCTGAATGCGGGAATACACATCGTCTGCCATGGCCTCGTCATATTCAGCCTGAGAAATATACCCCTGCTCCAGCATTTTGTTTAAAACACGTGCTCTTCTCTCCGCATTGTTATCCGGGTGGGAGATGGGATTCCACTTGGAAGGATTCTGGGTGATGGCGGCAATGACCGCGCATTCGGACAGGGTCAGCTCGCTTACGTCCTTGTTAAAATAACGGAGGGAGGCGGCCTGTACCCCAAGGGTGTTCTGCCCGAGGTTGATGGTATTCATGTAACGCAACAGAATTTCTTCTTTGCTCAGTTTTTTGGTGATTTCAAGGGCAAGGTACTGCTCCTGGAATTTACGCTGGAATTTTTCAATCAAGCCTTCTTCATTAACCCAGTTGGTAAATACCGTATTTTTTAAGAGCTGCTGGGTGATGGTGCTGGCGCCTTCCGCCCGCCTGAAGCCGGATTTGATAAAGGTGTAGCCGGCACGCAGGATACCTTTGATGTCGATACCGTTATGTTCATAGAAACGTTCATCCTCGATGGCCACAAAGGCATCCGCCAGATGCTGGGGAATCCTGTCCATGGTCACCTGAACACGGTTGGAATTGGTTGCGACCAGCTTGTCAATCTGGTTGCCCTCGCAGTCATAAACGAAAGTGGAAAATCCAACGGGAGCAACGTCATTTACGTCGATGTCAGGCGCGGAGGCAACGATGCCGTTAAATGCGCCGATGCCTGCGGAAACGCCGACAATGCCGGCGGCTATGATACTGATTAACATCACCTTGATTCCGGTAAAAACAATTTTCCGTCCCCATTTGGCAGATTTGGAATTTAATTCCTTCTGCTTGGCACGGACTCCTTTTTTTCCGTAATTCATAATATAGTACACCTTTCTGTTGTAGTTGATATGAGGGGACATTCCGGGTAATAGGGGATGTCCGAAAGGGGTGCATGTCCGGCTTTCAGCGGACACGCGAAGGGGTGGAATGCCTAGGGAATGTCCGGCTTTCAGCGGACATTCGGGTGTGGAATACCTGGGGAATGTCCGGCTTTTAGCGGACATTCGGAGGGTAATGCCTAAGGGAAGCCTTGCGGCAGTCCGTAGGGAGGGTTGCGGCAATCCACGGGCAGAACCCCGGAAAACCGGAGGTTTTCCGGGGCCGCTTCGCTCGGCAAATGGATAATCGGCCTTTCGCCAGACCGCAGGGCGGTTTGGCGAGAGGCTGATTATCCGCTTGCCTCTGCCCTTTGCGGATATTATACCCTAAATGGGTTGGTAAATAAAGGGTTTTCTTTTTTATTTAGAATTGTTAACAAAATGTTTGGGTTTTATGCTATACTTTTTTAGAATGGATTTGAATAAATGGCCGGAGAGGTGTGAGGGTATGCAGGGAGCGTATCGTGTTATAATTGAGGAGGGAGAAGGGGAAATTGTGGAGAAGAAATCCCGCTTCCTCGCAACGGTAAAAAGGGTGGAGAGTGAAGAAGCCGCCGTTTCTTTTATCGACGCCATGAAAAAGAAATACTGGGACGCTTCCCATAATTGTTCTGCTTTTGTGGTTGGGGAAAAAGGGGAACTGACGCGGTGCAGTGACGACGGGGAGCCGTCGGGCACGGCGGGCAGACCCATGCTGGAGGTTTTGCTGGGTGAAAATATCCGTAATGTTGCGGTGGTTGTCACAAGGTATTTTGGCGGCACGCTTCTTGGGACGGGAGGGCTGGTAAGGGCTTATACCCAGGCGGTCAAAGAAGGCATTGCCCATTGCAAAACCGGCACGATGCGCGCCGGGGTCAGGATGCGGGTGGATACGGATTACAACAATATAGGCAAAATACTGTATCTGCTGGGAGCAAGGGGCATAGAACCCGAGAAAAGCAGTTATACGGACGTTGTACAGCTTCAGCTTTTGTTCCCCGCCGAATGGAAAGAGCCGTTATCCGCTGAACTCACGGAAGCCACCTCCGGAAAAGCCGGAATAGAAATACTGGAAGAAGTTTCTTACATTGACAAAGCGTAAAGACGTGTTACAATAATTTTTGTAGTGTTGGGGGTATTACCGTATGGAAATCATAGCATATGAAATGAAATATATGAAAGATGATATTGAAAAAATAATGTCTTGTGTATTCCATTTGAGCGGAAATATTTTCAACAATATACGAAAATATATAATAATTGCTTTTATGAAATGAGACAATATCTTGATATCGAGCCATATAATTTTTTAAGTGATTACAAACAAATCAGTGAAAAAAGTAAGGATATTTTTCTGCTTATAAATAATTAAGAAGAAATAATTGGTTCTGTTGCATGTTATGGAAATGAAATAGCTGATTTTCGTTACATGTTGCCAAATGGAATGAACAAGCTCTGATGCTATACAAAAAAGTTGGATTTGATATTACAAGTGTTGAGAGGGTACGATAAATTTCAGTACACCGGCACAGCAATTTGTTTTTTGTTACAAATCAATTCTCCTATTGGAAAGGTGGTGGTTTTTATGAAGTCGCACAGTAAGAAACATGGCACAGACAACCCTCTTCCTGCCCGATGCATGAAGACCACTTTTACAACTAAAGGAGAATTACCATGGATGAAATCAAGGAATTGTTGACCACCCGCCAGTATACTTCCCTGCGCCAGAAAATGGCGGAGATGAATGATGCGGATGTCGCGGTGCTTCTGGACGGACTGGAAGAAGAGGATATGCTCAAGGTCTTCAGGATTCTTCCCAAGGATTTGGCGGCGGATGTGTTTTCCTATCTGGAGGTGGAAAACCAGCAGATGATAATCACATCACTGTCGGAAAGGGATGCCGCGAGCATCATCGATAACCTGATGGCCGATGATGCAACCGACCTTTTGGAGGAAATGCCGGCAAGCATTGTGAAAAAACTGCTTGCCAATGCAAGTCCCGAAACCAGAAGGGATATCAACCATCTGTTACGCTACCCGGAAGAATCAGCGGGAAGCATCATGACGGTGGAGTATGTGGATTTAAAAGAAAACCTCACAGTGGAGGAAGCCATTGCCCGCATACGCAAGGTGGGAGTGGATTCGGAAACCATCAATATCTGCTATGTGCTGGATTCACAGAGAAAGCTGCTTGGCACGGTTGCGCTGCGTTACCTGCTTCTTAGTTCCCCGGAGGAGATTATCGGGGATATCATGCATGAAAATGTCATTGCACTGAATACCATGACAGACCAGGAAGAGGCGGCGGCCAAGTTTAAAAAGTACGATTTCACTACCATGCCGGTTGTGGACAATGAAAACAGGCTTGTGGGCATTATCACCGTCGACGATATCGTGGACATCATGGAAGAAGAGGCCACGGAAGATATTGAAAAGATGGCGGCTATCGTGCCTTCGGACAAGCCCTATATCAAAACAGGCGTGTTTGAGACATTTAAAAAAAGGATTCCATGGCTTTTACTGCTCATGGTGTCCGCTACGTTTACCGGACAGATTATCGGGCATTTTGAGGATGCTTTAAGTATCTGTACGGTTCTTACCATGTTTATTCCCATGCTGATGGATACGGGCGGCAATGCGGGCGGACAGGCCAGCGTCACTGTGATTCGCGGTCTTTCATTGGGAGAAATCGGGTATCGGGATACTTTCCGTATCATCTGGAAGGAGGCGCGCGTGGCGCTTTTGTGCGGCATTACGCTGGCGGCAGCCAATTTTGTAAAGCTGATGCTGCTTGACAGGGTGGGGCTTATGGTGTCTTTGGTTGTCTGCCTGACCCTTGTGGTTGCCGTACTGATTGCCAAACTGATTGGCTGTACGCTGCCGGTGCTTGCAAAAAGACTGGGGCTGGACCCGGCTGTGATGGCAAGTCCTTTTATCACCACTATTGTGGACGCTCTTTCCTTGATGGTTTATTTTCAGTTTGCATCCGGTCTGCTGGGATTGCAATGACAGGAGGTTTTCAGTTGGAAACAGAACAGAATCAGAATAACAAATTGGGCACGGAGCCTGTGGCAAAGTTATTATTCAGCCTTGCGCTGCCGGCGATTGCCGCCCAGATTATCAATTTGCTTTACAACGTAATTGACAGAATTTATATAGGTCATATACCCGGAGAGGGCTCCCTTGCCCTGACAGGTGTGGGCGTTACGTTTCCGGTGCTTATGCTGGTATCCGCTTTTGCGGCTCTGATTGGGTTTGGGGGCGCTCCCCGGGCGGCAATCGCCATGGGAAAACAGGATAAAGATGCGGCGGAAGAAATCCTCGGAAGCTGCGTGGCAACCCTGTTGTTTTTGTCTGTTGTACTGACGATTGTTTTCTTTGTTTTTGCAGAACCGATTTTAAAAGCTTTTGGCGCAAGCGGGGAAACTATAGGATATGCCCTTGACTATATCCGCATATATGTGCTTGGAACGGCTTTTGTGCAGGTTACCACAGGTCTGAATGCATTCATTACCTCCCAGGGGTTTGCCACTACCGCCATGAAAACAGTTATGATTGGGGCGGGTCTGAATCTGGTGCTTGACCCGGTGTTTATTTTTGGCTTTTCCATGGGCGTGAAAGGGGCAGCCATTGCAACCGTCCTTTCACAGGCGGTTTCGGCAGTGTGGGTGCTTGCTTTTTTGTCGGGGAAAAAGACCATTTTGAAGATAAGCCGAAAGAATTTAAAGATAAGGTTTGGTGTGATTGGGCCGGTGCTGGCATTGGGTGTGTCGCCGTTTATCATGCAGGCAACTGAAAGCGTTCTGTCGGTATGCTTTAACACTTCCCTGTTAAAATACGGCGGCAATCTGGCGGTAGGCGCCATGACCATATTGAGCAGCGTCATGCAGGCGGCCATGATGCCCATTCAGGGTATGAGCCAGGGTATGACGCCCATAGTAAGCTACAATTACGGCGCGCAAAAGATGGACAGGGTGCGGCAGGCATTTCTGATTACGCTTGCCACCTGCTTAGGATATACCTTTTTACTCTGGCTTGTTGCCATGCTGGCGCCGCAGGTGCTTGCCAGAATCTTTACGCCGGATGAAACTCTTGTGGAGTACTGCTCGTGGGCAATGCGGATTTACATGGCGGGCTCCTGTATTTTTGGCGCGCAGATTGCCTGCCAGCAGACTTTTGTGGCAATGGGAAAGGCCGTTCATTCCCTGTTTCTGGCAGTGCTCCGTAAGCTGATGTTGTTGATACCGTTTATTTACTTTTTGCCTAAAGTACTGGAGGATAAGGTCTTTGCCGTTTTTCTGGCGGAGCCGGTATCCGATGTGCTTGCGGTAATGACTACCGTTACTTTGTTCGGGTTCACCGTATGGAAAATGATGAACCCGAAAAAACAATTGGAATAGTTATTGCGCTTTTAAAAAGTCGAACTGCGACATATAGAGCCTGTAATATTCCCCTTTCTTTTCCAGCAGTTCTTCGTGGGCGCCTTTCTCCAGAATGGCGCCTTTATCTACGTACATAATGCAGTCAGCATTTTTAATGGTAGACAGTCTGTGGGCGATAATAAAGGAAGTACGTCCTTTGAGCAGGCAGTTCAAGCCCTTCTGGAGCAGGATTTCCGTCTCGGTATCGATGCTTGAAGTGGCTTCATCCAAAATGAGGATGCGGGGATTGGCAAGCAGCGCCCGCGCAAAGGAAATGAGCTGCCGTTGTCCGGCGGACAGGCGGCTTCCCCTTTCATTTACTTCCGTATGGTAGCCATTCTCCATTTCCATGATAAAATCGTGGGCGCAGACGGTTTTGGCGGCAGTGATGACTTCTTCGTCCGTTGCGTCCATATTGCCGTAGCGGATGTTATCCATGATGGTGCCGGAAAAGATAAAGGAATCCTGCATCATAATGCCCATCTGGGTGCGCAGGGATTTTAATGTCACGCCCGAAATATCCACGCCGTCTATCAAAATCCTTCCCTCATCCACATTGTAAAAACGGCTAATCAGATTGACAATGGTGGTTTTTCCGGCGCCTGTGGGGCCTACGATGGCGTAGGATTCTCCCTGACGGACGGTAAAACTGACGTTATCCAGAATCCGGTGTCCTTCCTCATAACTGAAAGAAACCTTGTCAAACACTACTTTGCCGTATATAGGCGGCATTTCTATCGCTTCAGGCGAGTCCTTGACAAGAACGGGCTCGTCGATGGTCTCAAAAATACGTTCCAGATAGGAGATGGCGGTCAGCAGGGAATTGTAAAAGCCTGCCAGGGTGTTGATGGGCTGCCAGAAGCGGCCAATGTATGCGGTAAAGGCAATCAAAACGCCCACTGTAAGGGGGGCTTGGGGGGACAGAATGAAACGCACCCCCAAAACATAAATGAAAGAGGTGGTGACGGTGGAGATAATATCCACGCTGGGTCCCATGGTAAAGTTAAATTTTACCGCGCGCATCCATGCCGAGCGGTATGTACTGCTCAGGTGATTAAAAATGCCGCTGTTTTTTTCCTCGCGCACAAACGACTGGGTAACCCGGATGCCATTGATGCTTTCCGCAATATAGGCGTTCAGATTGGACTGCTTGTTGCTCTGTATCTGCCATGCCCTTCGCTGCCTTCTTTTGATAAAGACAATGACCAGGGCAAGCACCGGCAGGCCGCAAAGGCAGATTAGCGTCAGCCGCACATCCAGCGCAAGCATGAAAAAGAGGATGAAAAACAGGTTGCACAAATCCGTGAAGGTGTTGACAATGCCGTTGCTGAGCAAATCGCTCAGACTGTTCACATAGTTGACCACGCGCACCTGTATTTTGCCGTGGGGCCTGTCGTCATAGTAGGAAAAAGGCAGTTCCTGTAAGCGGCAGAAAATGTCGGAGCGCAAATCGTGGACGATATTTTGGCCGATAACGCTCATATTTTTGATTTTCATACGCAGTGAAAAGGCGGAATACAGGGCTATGAGCAGAGTCAGGCAGCTGTAAAATATAATTGCGCCCATGTTCTTTTCCGGGATGCAGACGTCCATAATCCGCTGGAAAAAGATGGGAACCAGCATGGTGAGCGCGGAGGAGGAGAGCATCAGGGCCACCACCAGAAGCATCTGTTTTTTATAAGGCGCTATGTATCCGGCAAGGCGTTTTAACTGGTTTATGTCGAAGCTGTCTTCCAGCACTTCGTCCATGTCATATCTGTTTCTTGCCATTTTAACGGCCCCCTTTCTGTAAAAATTCCTCGGGAATTTCCCCGTACTGGTTGGAAAAAGCGGCGGCATAGTAGCCGTTTTGGGCAAGCAGCGATTCGTGGGTTCCCTGTTCAATTATCCGGCCTTTATCCATTACAAGAATTAAATCGGCATCTTTTATGGAAGAGATGCGGTAGGCAATGATAAAAATCGTGCAGTTCTTTTCTATGTTTTTTAACTGTTTCTGTATGTAGCTTTCCGTTTCCATGTCCACAGCGGAGGTGGTATCATCCAGAATCAGGATGGAGGGTTCCTTTAACAGGGCGCGTGCTAAGGAAATGCGCTGTTTCTGCCCGCCCGAGAGTCCAACGCCGCGTTCGCCCACAATGGTGTCATATCCTTCCGGCATTGCCATGATGAAGTGGTTGGCGTCCGCCATAATGGCGGCTTTTTTCACTTCCTCGAAGGAACAGTCCGGGCGTCCGTAGGCAATGTTGCCTTCAACGGTATCGGAAAACAAAAAGACTTCCTGCATCGCCATGCCGATATTGTCCCGCAGGTTATAAAGGTCCATGTCGCGGACATCTGTGTTGTCCACTAAAACCTGACCGGAGGTGGCGTCATAAAAACGGCACAACAGGTTCATCACCGTGGATTTGCCGGAACCGGTGGAACCGATAATTCCCACGGTCTGTCCCGGAGATACTTTAAAATTGATGTCCATGACGATATCTTCATCATCCGCCTTGTAGGATACATCCCTAAATTCAATCTGCCCGTTCAGTTTTTTCACTACGCCTGACGGCGGTGTTTTGACGTAGGGCTCTTCACTGTAGGTGGCATGAATTTTCTCCACGGAAGTGACGAAATTGCCGATATCGTTTACCAGCCATCCGGCCATACGCAGGGGATTGTTTAACATCCAGAGGTAGCCGTTTACGGTTACCAGATTGCCAAGGGAGATTTCCCCATGGATAACCATGAAGCCCCCGTAAAGCATCAGGATGATATTTAAGGCATAAGCCAGTATTTCAAAAACAGGCAGGTATTTCATCCACACCCGGGAGGCGGCTATCTGTGCGGAGCGGAAAGCGTCATTTTCTTTGTTGAATTTTTCCGTTTCGTAATCTTCTTTGGAAAAAGCCCGTACCACCCGGTTTCCGCTGATGTTTTCCTGTACGAAGGCATTCAAGGAAGAAAAACAGTTCCGGTTTCTCTGAAAGGCCGGTTTGACCTCTTTGGACTGCAGATAGGTGGTGAAAGCCGTAAAAGGAAGCACCACCAGCATACAGAGCGCCAGCTTTACATTGACGGTAAAAACCATGGACAGGGCAAAACCGAACAAAAGGATGCTTTCATAAGAAATATAGATGACATAGGCAACAAAATGCCGGATGGCCTCCATGTCCCCTGTCTGCCGGCTCATCAAATCACCGGTCCTTTTTTTGTTGTAAAAATTGAAGTCCTCCTGCAAAAGCTTCCGGTATACTTTGTCGCGCATATCGTACAGAAGCCCCTGCGAGGCCGTTTCAAACACAACCTGATAGAGAAAACGCATGACGCCGCGCAGGACGACAACGCCCAGCATACAGGCGATTAGGGGCAGCAGCAAATCATAGGCTTCCCCTAAAATAACATTGTCCACTATCAGACCGGAAATATAAGGATTTACAATATTGAGCGCGGTGATAAAAGTGGTAAGGATAAGCCCGAATATCATCTGTTTTTTGTATTTTTTCAAAAACCCGAAAAACCATTTCATTGGTGTCATGGCAAACCTCCTGTAAAAAGGGTACTTTTCTTATCTTAGCATTCCTTGTAAAAAAGGAAATGGAGTATCTTGTGGCATTCCTGTATCTTTTTGCAAAGGTGAGGGGGCGGGGCGGCAGGCAGGGGATTTTTCGGCCAGCAGGCGGGGGCGGCATATCTGTATCCACCGGGGCACGTTTGCACTCTTAAAGAGGCGTAGTGGTACTAGGTTTGCAAAAAACGCAAACCAAGGACCAACGCCTCTTTAACGGCCCCTTATGGATACAGATATGCCGCCCCCGCCTGCCGAAAAAATTCAGGTAGTAGAAAACTGTATTTTATGGTATAGTTAAGAATAGTTATCTATCAATAATGGCTAAACTCTTTTTGCTGTATCCGAATTGTGCGCATGGTATATTCCATAAGCAGGCTCTGGAAAAACGCCGGTGCTTGGCGAGGTATTTTCGAGCTTAGCACCGCTGCGTTTTTCCCGAAGCGGGAGCGTGCCTGTGTTGGAATATACCATGTGTACAATGACAACAGCACAGCAACTATCCATAAAGAAAGGTGGGAGTATTTATGTGTCAGGAACGTTTTGAGTTGTTTGAAGAGGATTTGAATCCTACCTTTTTATATACATGGAAGGCAAGGCGGTTGAAGGATGATACGAAATATCATTCACGGGAGTGTCTGGAGATTGCATATATATTGTCGGGAACGGGAGAATACCGTATTGACGGGGAAGCCTTTACGGTGCGTGAGGGGGATTTGCTGATTTTTAATCCCGGGACGCGCCATCAGGCTTTTGTAACCGATATGGCAAATACCTCTACGGAGTTTTTTGTGGGGGCGTCCGATATTTATTTTAAGAACCTGCCCAAAAACACGCTGCCGCTTCCCGAAAGCGGCTGTATTCTGCACACGTCGGGAGAGTTAAAGCAAAAACTGTTTAAACTGTGCGCCTCCATGGAGGCGGAAAATACGGTCTGCTGGCCGGGCAGGTATTTTATGATGAAATCTTTCCTGATGCAGATGCTTCTTCTGATAGTCAGGCAGCAGGCAAAACCGGTGGAGGTAAAGACGGGATATGCTTTTGAGTCCATCAATAAGAAATATGTGGTGGAACAGATTGTAAGTTATTTTGAGGACCATTACGCGGAAAAAATTTCCCTCGACCAGATTGCGGAAAATATGTACCTCAGTCCTTTCTATATTTCAAGGATATTCAAGAGCGAAACAGGGGATACTCCCATCAGGCATCTGATTAACATAAGGCTTGAGAAGGCGCGGGAACTGCTTTTATCGGGATTTGCGGGCAGTATCAAGGAGGTGGCGGAGCAGGTGGGATACGACGACGCCTACCATTTCAGCAAATTGTTCAAGAAGCGTTACGGATACCCGCCTTCCCACGAAAAAAAAGCATAAAATGCTTTGCAATGATTGTAGAATTTGCTACAATCTATATACAGGAAAAAACGGAATCGGAGGTATGGCAATGCGCTATTTTTTTAAAGGCCAGATTGAGAAAAAAGAACGGGGCTACATGATTCGGATTCCCTTTAATGTCTGGGAAGTCTGCAAACAGCGTGATGTGATTCAGGCGGATATGATACTGGATAACAGGATGATAGACTGTGAGCTGCTTCCACGGGAAAAAGGAAATTATGAGATTCATGTGGAGGATGAGGATGCCATTCAGGTGGATATCTCCCAAAAGCACGATATTCTCCTGCATATTTCAGGCAGCCTGATTCGTATGGACCAAAACAGTCCCTATGATTTTGAAAATCCCATCCGAACAGTGGATGGCGTACAGGTAATCATCCAGCCGGAGGACGGTCTCTGTGGGCAGACCTGCGTAGCCATGCTTGCTGGCGTTACCATTGCGGATGTCATCAGGGTCATGGACTGCAGGGAGTGGCAGGGTACCATGGGCCGCATGATATCTGCCCTAAACTATTACGGCATTGACCACAGCGACGTCATTACCTATACGGAAGGGGCGGACTGTGTACTGCCCAAGTGCTGTATCATGATGGAGCGCATGGGCCGTTACTGTCATTATCTGGTAGGGTATGACGGAAAATTTTATGACCCCAACCTGGGCGTCATGGAAGAGTATGATATGGGCAATCTTTTAGGTTATCTGGAAATCAAATGTGTTTAAAACAATGAGGGAGAGGGAAAGATGGATTACAATAACATGAATGGCACAAACAATGCAGGAAACGTGAACAATGCAGACGGCATGAACAATGGAAACAATATGAACAACGGAAACAATATGAACAACGGAAACAATGCAGGAAACATGGATTCCCGGTACAGTTTCCAATCGGGGGCGGATGCTTTTGCAGGCTATACCACGGGCAGTAATTATACTACATATGCAAACAGCGGTGTGTCTTCCCCGGTTATCAAAGAAAAACATCGCGGGCTGGGCATTTTGGGAGCGCTTGGCGGCGCGCTGCTTGGAGGGCTTATCTGGACAGGCATCGGCTGTCTGGGATTCATAAGCGGCTGGATTGCCATCCTGATTTTCGTTTTGGCACAGGCAGGATATAAAAAACTGAACGGGGAGCAGGATATCGTTGGCGTCGTTGTCAGTCTGGTTTTCGGTCTTCTGATTATTATTCCGGCTACATATGCTTCTTATGGCTTTTCCCTTTGGAAGAGTTTAAACGAAGAGTTTGGCAGAGGTTTTTCCTATTTTGAAGTGCTGGCGGATATGCCCCTTTATATGGAAAGATATGGTCTTTGGGGCAATTTCATTAAAAATCTGGTGATGGGGTATTTGTTTACCGGCGTTGCTGCCATTTATGCCGGGGCGGCAGCATTAACAGGCAGGAAAAAAGCCAGATAAAAAGTTTTGGGAAACAGAATCTAAAATAAATATTAAATCATTCTATATGATGAAAAATGAGAAAACGAGAGAAAAGAAGAGATTTAACGAGATAAGTGCATGGAAATAAAAGATATACCGATGTGAATGCGTTTGCAAACCCATGCATATAAAACTAATATATGCTTTAGCGATTAGCACTCAATATAAATGAGTGCTAATAAAATGAAATAAGATGCATAATGTAAGGAGGCAGTCAATATGAAATTAGTTCCATTGGGTGACAGAGTTGTTTTGAAACAGTTAGTGGCAGAGGAAACTACCAAATCAGGTATTGTACTTCCCGGCCAGAATAAAGAAAAACCCCAGCAGGCAGAGGTTGTTGCCGTAGGTCCCGGAGGATGTGTGGACGGCAAGGAAGTAAAGATGGAAGTGAAAGCCGGAGACCAGGTTATTTATTCCAAGTATGCAGGAACTGATGTAAAGATTGAGGAAGAAGAATATATCATTGTAAAACAGAGCGATATTCTTGCAGTTATTCAGTAAACAGTAAATAAAAATATTTTTGGAGGCGTATTATTATGGCAAAGGAAATTAAATACGGCGCAGACGCGCGTGCAGCATTAGGAAGAGGTGTAGACCAGCTGGCAGACACTGTCAGGGTTACACTGGGACCCAAAGGAAGGAATGTCGTTCTGGACAAATCTTTCGGCGCTCCCCTCATTACCAACGACGGTGTTACCATTGCAAAGGAAATTGAACTGGAAGATGCATTTGAAAATATGGGCGCCCAGCTTGTAAAGGAAGTGGCAACCAAGACCAATGACGTAGCCGGTGACGGTACCACAACCGCTACCGTACTGGCACAGGCAATGATTAATGCAGGTATGAAGAACCTGGAGGCAGGCGCCAATCCCATTATCCTGAGAAAGGGCATGAAGAAGGCAACCGATTGTGCAGTGGACGCCATTGCCAAAATGAGTTCCAAGGTAAACGGTAAGGAGCATATTGCAAGGGTAGCTGCCATCTCCGCAGGCGACGATGAAGTAGGACAGCTTGTTGCAGACGCCATGGAGAAGGTTTCCAATGACGGCGTTATCACCATCGAAGAAAGCAAGACCATGCAGACAGAGCTGGATTTGGTGGAAGGTATGCAGTTTGACAGAGGATATATTTCCGCATACATGGCAACCGACATGGACAAAATGGAAGCAGTGCTTGACAATCCCTATATCCTCATTACGGATAAGAAGATTGCCAACATTCAGGAAATCCTTCCCCTGCTTGAGCAAATTGTGCAGTCCGGCGCAAAACTGTTAATCATCGCAGAGGATGTGGAAGGCGAAGCCCTTACCACCCTGATTGTAAATAAACTGCGCGGCACTTTCAACGTAGTGGCAGTGAAGGCTCCCGGCTACGGCGACAGAAGAAAAGCAATGCTTGAGGATATTGCCATCTTAACAGGCGGTCAGGTAATCAGCTCCGAACTGGGCCTGGAATTAAAGGACACCACCATGGACCAGCTTGGACGTGCCAAATCTGTTAAGGTACAGAAGGAAAACACCGTGATTGTGGATGGCGAAGGCGAGAAAGAAGCCATTCAGGCACGTATTTCCCAGATTAAAAAGCAGGTGGAAGAAACCACCTCTGATTTTGACAGGGAAAAATTACAGGAAAGACTTGCAAAACTGGCAGGCGGCGTAGCTGTTATCCGTGTGGGCGCGGCAACGGAAACCGAGATGAAGGAAGCAAAGCTTCGTCTGGAGGACGCATTGGCAGCAACCAGGGCAGCTGTGGAAGAAGGCATTATCTGCGGCGGCGGCTCCGCATATATCCATGCATCCAAGGAAGTGGAAAAACTCCGCGACACTTTGGAAGGCGATGAGAAAACCGGTGCCAATATCGTATTGAAAGCGCTGGAGGCTCCCCTGTACCACATTGTGGCAAATGCAGGACTGGAAGGCAGCGTTATCGTAAATAAAGTAAAAGAGATGGATGCAGGCATGGGCTTTGATGCACTGAAGGAAGACTATGTTGACATGGTGAAGGATGGCATCCTTGACCCTGCAAAGGTAACAAGGAGCGCCCTGCAAAACGCAACAAGCGTGGCATCCACCCTGCTTACCACCGAGTCCGTTGTGGCAAATATCAAAGAAGACGCACCTGCAATGCCGGCAGGCGCAGGCGGAATGGGCGGCATGATGTAATCCGCTAAAGAATAAACAATAGGAACCCCATGCAGACCGGAAGATGGTCTGCATGGGGTTGTTATAACAGGACTGAATTAGCTCTCAAAACGGTTGGCATTGCTAAAGCGGTCCTGTTTTTTTGCCTCCAAAAGGAGGCTTGGATAGTGAGGAGATTTATGGTGTATAAGGATACTAAATGGGCGAAAGAAATTATTGAATCACAAGATGATGAGGGGAAGTGGGGGACTTTTCATAGCTTATCTCAACCTACTGCTAAAAATAACCATACAACCGAACAAGCGCTAAGACGATTAGAGCGTTTAGGATATACCATGGAAGATGAATGTATACAGAAAGCAGTTACGTATATGAATGATTGTTTGATTGGGAAAAAAAGTATTCCCGATTACAGGGAAAAAGTACATGATTGGAATATTTTTACTTCTTTAATTCTTTCAACTTGGATAAGAAGGTTTACAAATGATAATCCGGCGGCAAACGAAGTGGCAAAAAAATGGGCGGATATTATTTCAAGTTCATTTGTTAATGGAACGTTTATATATGAGGAGTACGTAGCGGCATATACGGATATTTTAGGATTGAAACCTAATGGCGGAAGACTTGTTGATTTTGTAAACTTTTATCCGATTTCTCTGGTGTGTGACTGTTTGGACCGGAATACACAGCAAACTGTAGTGGACTATATTATCAATCGGGATAACGGAATATATTACATATATCATGACAAAATTGCTGTTTTACCTTCGGTTTTTGAAAGCAAGAAAGCCAGTTATTATCTTGCGGCAATCGAGTTACTTTCAAAATATGTGTATGCAAAATATAAATTTAGCTATGTAGTTGACTGGCTCAATGAAAATAGGAATAAAAGTGGGAAATGGGATATGAGCAAAAGCGTTCATGATAAAGTATATTTTCCGCTATCGGATGAGTGGCGAAAAAGTGAGATAAGGGAAATGGATTGTACGGAACGAATATCAAACTTATTATTTACATTATGTGAGAAAAACAAAGATTGATTTGGGATGGAAGATAATTATTGGAAAGGGTAGTGCGACAATGAATGAGGCTACAGAGCAATTAATGAATGAAGGTTGTCCGGCTATAGTCTACCGTGTTAAAAAAGAGATAAAGCGTGAAGAGCTAAACAAACAAGAGGAACTGTATTATCAGACCTTAATCTATTCAGAGCCAAAAGTACAAATGGTTTTATCATGGCAGAGGCCTGATGGGTATTTTGGGACAAGACTCCATACAGCGCCTGCAAGAAGTAAAATGTGGACGCATGAAGGGTGCCTTCGTTATTTACTTGAGATGGGATTAACGCCTGAAAATGAGGAAATAAATAAAGCATTAGATGTTATGGCATGTCCGGGATGGGGAAAGGAATGTGAAAAAAGCAGGGCGGCAGATGTGTTTAAATATGAGATGATACGTGCAAGCCTATATGCTCAAGCCGGATATAATAATAGTGAATTTGTTTCTAAATGGGTGGATGATGCGTTAACTGGCTTTAGAAATATTGCTGAGGCAGAACATTATAAAGATTTGGTATATGAGGGAAAGAATCATAAGCTAATATTTCATGAGGGGAAATACATACCGGTTATATATCATTTACGCATACTTGCTTTTACGGAATCATGGAGAACGAAAGAAAATATGGAAATGCTCAGAATGGCATACAACAAAATGTACCAATGGTTACCATTACCATCTATGTATTATAAAAGTAAAGGACAACTTGTTGCGCCATTAGGTAATGTATGTTGGCCGGTAAATAAAAGTTTTGAAAAAGAAAATGCTTTTTTATGGTTTCAATTCTATGAGCTGTCTGCGCGAATGGGTATGTTAAAAGGAGAGTCGCCGTTTAGGCAGCATTTTGAGGAACTTAAAAAGAATATTTTGAAGTATGGAGATAAGTGGAGTGAATTGCAGATAAAACGAAAGGAAATATATGCGAACTGGTCCGGCTATTCGGGTTTGGCTTTAGAAGGCCATTGGAGCGGGGTGGTTCAGATAATGCATGATTTAATGTTTAGAGTAGTGTTGATTGATAAATATATTAGTATATCATGCGATACAAATATCTAATGTTTGTAAAAATTATCTAAACCTATATCTTTCGTCTTCATTCCGTTTTGTTTCACTATTTTTTGCAGCATACCGTAAAATATTTTTTTGTTCATTCCACACTTGAAATATACCCCCATGGGGTATATAATATAGTCAATATTAAGTGAAAGCATGGAGAAAAATGAGATGGAAGAGAAAAAGGAATGCTGCTGCCCCAAAACAAAGGAGAGGCCCGAAAAGGAATACCATGATATGATTCGCCGCCTGAACCGGATTGAGGGTCAGGTACGCGGCATTAAGCGGATGGTGGAGAAGGATGTGTATTGTACCGACATCCTTGTGCAGGTGGCGGCGGTCAATGCAGCCCTGAACAGTTTTAACAAGGTGCTTTTGGCCAATCATATAAAAACCTGCGTGATAAAGGATATCAGGGAGGGAAAAGAGGAAACGGTGGAAGAACTGCTTGTCGTCTTAAAAAAACTCATGAAATAGACGGAAAGTGGGAAGATTGAAATATAGAGTTTTTCTATTTAAAAACTCTGTCTTGCGGAAACCACAGTAGAGAAAGGGAGGTCTGACGGCATGGAGCAGTATACGGTAACGGGAATGAGCTGCGCGGCGTGCAGCGCGCGGGTGGAAAAGGCGGTTTCCAAAGTACCGGGCGTCACAGCCTGTTCGGTGAACCTGCTGACAAATTCCATGGGAGTGGAAGGGGCAGCGGCGGAGCAGGAAATTGTAAAGGCGGTGGAGGAGGCCGGATACGGCGCAGCCAGAAAGGGAAAAACAGGAGAAAAGCAGGCGGTGGGAGAAAAAGCAGGGGAAGCACTTTTGGAGGACAGGGAAACGCCTGCCTTGAAAAAGAGGTTATATGCTTCCATAGGGTTTTTGCTGGTACTCATGTATTTTTCCATGGGACATATGATGTGGGGCTGGCCTGTCCCTGCGTTTTTTGCAGACAATCATGTGGCAATGGGGCTGTTGCAGCTATTGCTTACGGTTGTTGTTATGGTTATCAATCAGAAATTTTTTGTAAGCGGCGTAAAAAGCCTTCTGCACGGCGCTCCGAACATGGATACACTGGTGGCGCTGGGAGCAGGCGCGGCATTTGTTTACAGCACCTATGCCTTGTTTGCCATGACGGATGCACAGGCAAAAGGGGATATGGCAGGCGTTATGTCCTATATGCACGAATTTTATTTTGAGTCTGCCGCCATGATTCTGACCCTGATAACCGTGGGAAAAATGCTGGAGGCAAGGTCAAAGGGCAGGACGACGGATGCCCTGAAAGGCCTTATGAAGCTTGCCCCCCAGACAGCGGTTATCGTAAGGGAAGGCGTGGAAACGGAAGTTCCCATCGAGCAGGTAAAAAAAGGCGATATTTTTGTTGTCCGCCCGGGTGAAAATATTCCGGTGGACGGCGTGGTCGTGGAAGGAAACAGCGCAGTAAATGAGGCGGCGCTTACCGGGGAGAGCATTCCCGTGGATAAGGCGGAAGGGGACAGGGTATCCGCCGCAACACAAAACCAGTCCGGCTTTATCAAATGTGAGGCTGTAAGGGTAGGGGAGGATACGACCCTTTCCCGGATTATCCAGATGGTGAGTGACGCGGCGGCCACAAAGGCGCCCATTGCAAAAGTGGCGGATAAAGTGTCCGGAGTATTTGTCCCCGCGGTAATCGGCATAGCAATAGTCACCATCCTTGCATGGCTTTTTGTGGGGGAAAGCATCGGGTTTGCCCTGGCAAGGGGAATTTCCGTGCTGGTAATCAGCTGCCCCTGTGCTTTGGGTCTTGCCACGCCGGTTGCCATTATGGTAGGCAACGGCTGTGGCGCCAAAAACGGGATTCTGTTCAAGACAGCCGTTTCCCTAGAGGAAGCCGGAAAAATGCGGATTGTGGCGCTTGACAAGACAGGGACAATTACAAGTGGAAAGCCTGTGGTGACGGATATTCTGCCAACAAAGGACGTAACAGAAGAAGAACTTTTGTTTCTCGCATACATCCTGGAGAAAAGAAGCGAGCATCCGCTGGCAGGGGCAGTTCTGGAATATGCCGCCAAAAGAGGAGTGAAAGATGCGGAAGTCACGGAATTTAGGGCCCTGCCGGGGAACGGGCTGACAGCCGGGTATGAAGGAGCGTTGATAAGCGGAGGAAATGCCAATTTTATCGGCAGTCAGGCAGAGATTTCCAAAGAGATGAGGGAAGAAGCCGAGAGGCTTTCAAAAGAAGGAAAGACGCCGCTGTTTTTTGCAAGGGACAATCTCCTGATTGGGATTATTGCGGTTGCCGACGCCATAAAGGAGGATAGCCCCGGAGCTGTCAAGGAATTGCAGGATATGGGCATCCGCGTGGTGATGCTGACGGGTGACAATGAGCGGACGGCCCTTGCCATCGGGCAGCAGGCAGGGGTGGATGAAGTGATTGCGGGGGTATTGCCGGACGGTAAAGAAAATGTCATCCGCACTTTGCAGGAAAAAGGAAAGGTGGCCATGGTGGGGGACGGCATCAATGACGCGCCTGCCCTCACAAGGGCGGATATCGGCATCGCCATTGGCGCCGGAACGGACATTGCCATTGACGCGGCGGACGTGGTGCTGATGCAAAGCAGGCTGAGCGACGTGCCGGCGGCAATCAGGCTCAGCCGGGCGACCCTGAAAAACATCCATGAAAACCTGTTTTGGGCGTTTATTTACAATATTATCGGCATACCGCTTGCCGCCGGTATCTGGATTCCGGTGTTCGGCTGGCAGTTAAATCCCATGTTCGGCGCAGCGGCAATGAGTCTGTCCAGCTTTTGCGTTGTCACAAATGCACTCAGGCTGAATCTGGTACCCATCCATACGCCGAAAAAAAGCAGGCGTGGAAAAAGGGAAGTTCCATTTTCACAAATAAGTATAGAAAAAGAAAAGAAAACGGAGGAAATCAAGATGGAAAAAACATTGAAAATCGAAGGAATGATGTGTGGTCACTGCGAGGCAAGGGTGAAAAAGTGCTTGGAGGCGCTTCCCGAAGTACAGGAAGCGATGGTCAGTCACGCAGAAGGCAGTGCGGTGGTGAAATTAAACAGCGGGATATCGGATGAAGCGCTGAAGAACGCGGTGGAGGCCCAGGATTATAAGGTGGTTTCCGTGCAGTAAGCCGTAAATCAAACTGGCATTACCGAATAAACAAAAACTGGATATTTTCAAGATGCCATATATAAGATAGTATTCTACCCATAAAGGGATTGCAATTCTTTTCAATCTATATGGGAAAGGAATGGAGAAAATATGCAGGAAAACAGATATGAGTTAAATAAGCAGTTGGCGCAGATGTTAAAGGGTGGGGTGATTATGGATGTTACCACACCCGAACAGGCAAAAATTGCGGAGGCGGCAGGGGCCTGTGCAGTCATGGCGCTGGAACGGATACCGGCGGATATCAGGGCGGCAGGCGGCGTTTCACGGATGAGCGACCCCAAAATGATTCGGGGAATCCAGAAAGCAGTATCCATCCCTGTTATGGCAAAATGCCGCATCGGTCATTTTGTGGAAGCGCAGATTCTGGAGGCTATAGAAATCGATTATATTGATGAAAGCGAAGTGCTTTCCCCGGCGGATGACCTTTACCACATTGACAAGACAGCTTTTAAAGTCCCCTTTGTCTGCGGTGCAAGGGACTTGGGGGAAGCGCTGCGCCGGATTTCGGAAGGGGCGTCCATGATTCGTACCAAGGGAGAGCCGGGTACGGGGGATGTGGTGCAGGCAGTGCGCCATATGCGCGCCATGAATGCCGAAATCCGCCGGATACATAACCTCCGTAAGGATGAACTGTTTGAAGCGGCAAAGCAGCTGCAGGTACCGGTGGAGCTGCTTCGGTATGTCCACGAAAACGGAAAGCTTCCTGTTGTCAATTTTGCGGCAGGCGGCGTTGCGACACCCGCAGATGCAGCGCTTATGATGCAGCTCGGCGCAGAAGGTGTGTTTGTCGGTTCAGGCATTTTCAAGTCCGGCAACCCTGAAAAGCGGGCGGCAGCCATTGTAAAAGCCGTTACAAACTATACGGATGCCGGATTGATTGCAGAACTTTCCGCCGATTTGGGAGAAGCCATGGTGGGTATTAATGAGCAGGAAATTGCGTTGCTCATGGCAGAGCGGGGAAAGTAACCATGGAAATAGGAGTTTTGGCGTTACAGGGAGCTTTTGCAGAGCATGAAAAGATGCTTGATAAGTTGTCCGTCAATCACTTTGAAATCCGCTCAAAAAAGGATTTAGACAGGCATTTTGACGGTCTGATTCTGCCAGGAGGAGAAAGTACAGTTATGAAAAGGCTTCTGCTTGATTTGGAAATGCTTGCGCCAATCCGTGACAGGATAGCGTCGGGGCTTCCGGTGTTCGGAACCTGTGCCGGATTGATTTTACTGGCAAAAGAAGTGGAGCAGGATGGGCATTGTTTTGCAACCATGGACATCAGCGTAAAGAGAAATGCCTATGGCAGGCAGCTTGGCAGTTTTAATACCGAAGAAATATGCGGGGATTTGGGCAGGGTGCCCATGACCTTTATACGTGCGCCGTACATCACGGAAGTGTACGGTAAGGCAGAAACGCTGGCCATAGTGGACGGCAGGATTGTAGCGGCCAGACAGGGAAAGCAGCTTGTGACGGCTTTTCATCCGGAACTCACGGAAGATACCGGGCTGCATCGGTATTTTCTGGACAGTATTTAATTTTTGATGTATACTGGGTATATAGGATGTGTGGGAACCCAAAATACCGGCATAGACCGATATTTTGGGTTTTCTGTTATAACAAAAGCACTACAAGAGGAGGTGCGCTATGAAGAAGAGAAAAACGAGAAGAATGAGTGTCCGTGTGAAGGTCCTTTTACCGGCCAGTCTGTTGATTATTATGCTGTGTGCGGTAATGGGGACATGCTCTTATTTGAGAATAAAGAGCAGCCTTGTGGCGATGGGAGTGGAGGAAGCAGAAATGGCGGCTTCGATTGCGGCGAGGAGCATTGACGGAGAACTGCTTTCCGGTCTTTTGCCGGAGGATGAGGGTGGCAGCCGGTATACGGAACTTCTCTTTTCCATGACCTCTGTCAAAGAGGACTGTGGGATTCGGTATCTGTATACCTTGTATACGGATGGCAGTCAGGTATATTACGGAATCGATACGGACAGTACGGAAAGCCATGCTGCATTCGGCAAACCGTTTGAAGTGCCCTATGAAGAATTGGAGGGTGTGTTTAACGGGGAAGCGTATGTGCAGGATTTTATAGATTCTACAAAAGACGGGGATTTGATTTCGGCATACATGCCCATCAAGGACGCCTCCGGGGAAAAAACGGTGGCGGTTGTCGGCTGTGATTATGATGCGTCCGGCGTGGTGGAGCGCTTACATAACACATGGATGGAAGTGGTGCGGATTGCCGTTATCTGTCTGGTTTTTGCCCTTGTAATCATTAACGTCATAGTGGGGGCAATCATCAGGAGCATGCGCAAGGTGGACGGCAAAATCTATGAGCTGGCGCACCATGAAGGCGATTTGACACAGAGACTGGATGTCCGTACCGGGGATGAAATGGAACTGATTGCAGACAATGTAAATGAGTTGTTGCAGTATATCCGGATAATTATGCTTTCCATATCCGAAAATTCCTCCTGCTTAATGCAATCTTCCCAGACCATGGCGGGCAGGCTCTCCAATGCCAAAATGAGTATTTCGGAGATTTCGTCCACAATGGAGGAAATGAGTGCGGCAATGGAGGAATCCAGCGCTTCCCTTGACCAAATCAATGAATCCATAAGACGGGCGTTTGATTTGATAGAAGGAATTTACCATGGAGCCGGAACAGGCAGCGAATCCACCGGCAGGATTATGGACAAGGCGTCAGGAATATACCATATGGCGATGGAAACGCAGCGGGATACGAGGGAGCAGGCATCAAAAATGGCAGCTCTTTTGCAGCAGAAAATACAAAAATCCAAAGAAGTGGAACAGATTAGAGAGCTTACCACGAACATTATCAGCATCACGGAGGAGACCAATCTGCTGGCCTTAAATGCAAGCATTGAAGCGGCAAGGGCAGGAGAGGCAGGAAGGGGATTTGCCGTGGTTGCGGATGAAATCGGAAAACTGGCGGTAAGCTCCGCCAATTCCGCCGAAGAAATACAGAACGTGACGGCGAAGGTGATACAGGCGGTGGACGAACTTGCGGCAGAAGCTGAGGAAATGATAGGGTTTATGAACGGAACCGCCATGAGCGGATATGAAAAGCTGCTGGAAACCAGCGCTTCTTATCAGGATGATGTGAAAGACATCAATGCGATGATGCAGCGGTTTGCAACGGAGAGCGAGCAGATTAAAGAAGGCATGGAAAGCATAAAAGAGTCAGTGGAAGCCATAAAGATAGCGGTGACGGAGAGTACGATGGGTGTCATCAATGTGGCGGAAATGTCGGTAAACCTGACCAATGATGTCGGTGATATTGAATCACAGGCAAATGCCAATCTTGGAGTTGCGGAAAAACTAGACAATGAAGTGGGGAAATTTAAGCTTTAGACGCCTGCTGCACAATAAGTGAGGGAAAGAAAATGTGGAAATGTCCTAAATGTAACCGTACATTCAAAAATACAAATCAGGAGCATTTTTGCGGTAAAGCACCAGCTTCAATCGAAGCCTATATAAGCAGCCAGCCAACAGAGGTGCAGCCGTACCTGCGGCAGATAAAGCATACCATCGAAACGGCCTTGCCGGATGCGGTGGAAAAGATATCGTGGAGTATGCCTACCTTTTGGAAAAAGCATAATCTGATACAGTTCGCCGCTTTCCAAAAGCACATTGGCGTATACCCCGGCCCGGAGGCGGTGCAGGCGTTTGCAGACAGGCTGGGCGAATACAAGACCAGCAAAGGAGCCATCCGGTTTCCCTATGAAGAACCGCTGCCTCTGGAACTAATTGCGGATATTGCAAGATGGTGCGGGGACAACGGATGACGCTTTTTATCTCTGCGGTTTTGTTAAGAAAACGTGCACAATTGTAAAACAGGATTGGTGGTATTTTAAGATGTCCGGCGGTATACTGGCCTTACAAGTTTTGGGTGCGAAACACCCTTACAAAGAAGGAAGAGGTGATTGGAATGAATTTGGGTAACAGTTTATTTCATGCAAGGAAGAAATGCGGTCTTTCACAGGAGGCAGTTGCGGAAAAGCTGGGTGTCAGCAGGCAGACAATTTCAAAATGGGAAACAGATGAAACGCTGCCGGATATCCGTCAGTCCAAACGGATGGCAATGTTATACAATGTATCCCTAGATGAATTGATTACATTTGATGCAGACGTCAAAGAAATCGAGCGTATCATTGAAACAACCAGCGAAGAACTGGAAGCCAAAATTGACTGGACAAGTGCATGGGGAAAGAAATATCCGATTCTGCTCCGCTATCAGAATGAGGTCAACACAGCAAACTATGCAGCAAGGCTGAGCGTTATGCTGGATGAACTGAAAGATGAATACGGATATAACGAATTGGACGCCATGCTGGTGCTGAAGGATATTCTGGCCAAGGTCTGGAAAGCGAGAAAAGGGTAGCGGAGAAATAGGGTTTGTGATAAAATACAATCGGCAAATCTGGATTTGAAAGAAGGATTACGATGAAATACCTGATAGATTTTATTGCGTTGGTGCTCTTATATGTGTTTGTTTTTTGGGGCAAGTGGAAAACCAAAGGAAAAGAGGTATTGCTTGTCAATACACTTATGTATATATATCTTTCTTTTGTGCTTTATTTTACCCTGATGCCCGTTATAACATCTATCCCGTTTGCTTTGAACCATCCGTATTCGCCTATGAATCTGGTGCCGTTTATAGATGTATTAAAGGGAAGGGGAGATTTTTTCAGGCAGGTAATGTTGAACATTATCATGACCATCCCGTTTGGTTTTCTGTTTCCGCTTACCCAAAATAAAACAGCTAAATTTGGCAGAACGGTTTTATTCTGCTTTTTGATGAGTTTGGGTATTGAACTGTTGCAGCCGCTCATCAACGGCTTCAGGTCTTCGGATATCACGGATATCATAACGAATGTGACTGGCGGAATAATCGGATATTGTCTTTATGTTATCTTCAAACCGATTACATGCTGGGTTTTAGGACATATAAAATCAAGGAATTAGGAACCTGATATCCGATTTATCGGGCAGTTATCTGTTACGGGTAACTGCCTGTTTAAATATTATAACGGATTAAAAAACGTGCGGCAGCAGGTCAATAATGAACTGATGAAATTGTATCCTGACGGTGTTCTGGTAAGCGAGACTTTTCAGACCTTGCAGCCGTTAATAAAAGATTTGCCGGGAACCGGAACGAAAAAGTAAACATCTTTATGCTTGGAGGACACAATGGATATTTTAATCTGCACACATGAAAAAGACGCTTCACTCGTATTTGAAAATGTGAAAGCGTATTTTTCACAGAAGTTTTCGGACAGAGTGTTTGCATGGGAGCGTTTAGGCACAATATTGAAAACCTCCCTGCAAGCGGATGAAAAAGAGATAACGGAAGCGTTTGAAAAACTTGTGGAAAGGTATCCTGAGTTGGATGTGGAGGCATTCTACTCTTATGATATCAGAGAAGATGATAGAAGCGCACAGTGGTGGGGAACCACCAGAATCTATTCGGAAAGAGAAAATGGAGAGACGAAAATTGTCAGCGGTTCAAGCACATACTGGAACTGATTTCCTCTTTCGAATTGAAAATTACGAAGAATGCTTTCATTTGAAAATTGCTGAGAGTCAGAAAGCCTTCGTTTCATCGACTGTTCATTCGTTGGTGCAGGCATGGGTATATTATGATACCACTTTTTCCGTTGCTATTTATGCGGACAACACAATGGTTGGATTTATTATGCCGGGGTATTATGAGGTCGAGGGATATTATACTTTATGGAAGTTAATGATAGAGCAACGTAAGGTTTACTGACAGCTATAGACAGGAAGAAAAAAGTTAGTGCCTGCGGAAAATGAAAGGATTCTGATAAAGTGTAGTTTCGCAGTGTGTTAAAACCATTAACAGAAGGGGATTCTTGCACCCTGCCGGAATCATCTTGTATTGCAAACTGTTTCCGTTCGACAAGTTTTCCGAAATCCAACTATACATTATTTATGAGATAGCGTATACTGGAACCGATGGTAAATCAGAATTTAAGAGAGAATTAAACAAAACAATTGATTGGTATTTGGAAGGTTATTTTATGAAAAATAAATATTGGATTGGTATTTTGTATGTTTGTGTATTAATGTCAGCAACAGGATGTAGTATGAATGTAGATGCCAATGTTCAATCAGAGGATAATGTTGAAACAGAGGTTGCTTTATCTGAACATAATCAGGAAGAATATACAGAAAGCTGTGATTATTATGAGGAATCGATGGTATTGGAAAGAGAAGAATATTCAAATCCAATCGATGCCTATTTTTTGCCCCGTATTGAAAACGCTTCGTGTGAGGCTGACCGTAGGGCACTGCAGGATACTTACCGGGGTGTATGGAAAACAGAGTTTGAAAATATAATGGTTTGGATGCAAGATAAATGCGTATATCAAGAGGATAAAGATAATCTGCTGCTTTATACAAAAAGCGTTGAATCTCTGATTGAGACGGCTCGCACAGTTTTGGTTACCGATTGGTTAGACGATTACGAGCTACCGCCCGGTTCAGATAGCAGAAACATGTGGGGAAATGGAACGCGTAGTGCATTAAATCAAAAAGAAGCTGAGATATATAGAGATGCGAGCATGAAATTGATAGATGATACTTATATTTTTATGGAACGAGATTATTCATTGGAATATTATGAGTAAATAATAATTCCGGATTGTTGAACTGAAAGCCCATCAGAAAACGAAATAATATGCCACCCATTAGAAAGAAGTACAACAAGATTTATAAAGTACAGATGCCGGATGTGACGCCCCATATGTGCAGGTACATGTTTTGCTCCAACATGGCAAACAGCGGCATGAGTTCCAAGACACTGCAATACATCAGGGGCCATTCGGCCATCGGTGTCACGCTGAACACTTACATGTACATCAGAATAGATGATAATAATACTATTTGTATGCCACGGCAAATCGGAGTATGCTGACGGGCGATTTCTTCAAGAAGGTGTATATTTTATACCACAAGTATAATTTACAAACTCAACTTTTCATGCTATGATGACGATGTAATTAAGAGAAAAGCGGAACGATATAGGTTCCGGAAAGGAAAAAGACATGACTACAATGAATCGTTTGTATTGCCTCTATAGTGAAAGTTGCCGGTCGGCACATCTCGATGAACATGAGTCGGGATTTGGTTTCATGCGCTCATCTATAGATAAGCATAAACGGGGAAATTGTGTTTTGGATACCGCACTGCCGTGACAGTACTGTGCGGATGATAGATAAACATGTTCTTAGCGTACCGCTTACCTTGATGATGGGTAGGCGATATTTTTTTATGCAAAGTTGGCTCAAATGGTACAGCAGTATTTTTATTCATTTGAAGAAAGGAAGAAAGCTATGTTGGAAATTAAGGGAAAAGTAAATACAGCGATATGCTATGCTGCCGTAATCGAAGAGGAAGCAATCAATCAAATCCGAAGAATGTGTGATTACGAGTTTACTGACGGTTCCAAGGTAAGAATTATGCCGGACGTTCATGCAGGTAAAGGTTGCACCATCGGAACAACCATGACGGTTATTGACAAGGCAGTTCCGAACGTAGTAGGCGTGGATATCGGATGTGGTATGTATACAGTGAATCTTGGCAATATCGAGATAGATTTTGAGAAGCTGGATGAAGCATGCCACTTTGTTCCCTCGGGAATGAATGTATGGCAGGGCAGGCAGGAGCATTTTGATTTGCAGCAGCTTCGTTGTTTCAGGGAATTGAAGGACAGTAAGAGATTAGAGAGAAGCTTAGGAACCCTGGGAGGCGGTAATCACTTCATCGAAGTGGATAAGGCTGCAGACGGTACAAAGTATCTTGTTATCCATACCGGAAGCCGTAACCTTGGTAAACAAGTGGCGGAAATCTATCAGAGACTTGCAGTTGATTTGAACCGTGGCATGGAAGACTATTTTGAGCAGAGGGATGAAATTATCCGTACCTACAAGGAACAAGGCAGACGTAGTGAAATCCAGGCTGCATTGAAGGAAATTGCATGGAAAAAGGCAAATGGACCTACATCAATTCCGGAAGATTTGTGTTATCTCTATGGAAAATATTTTGAGGACTACTTAGCAGATGTGGAAATCTGTCAGCAGTTTGCAAAGAGAAACCGTGAACTGATTGCAGAAATTATTCTTGATAGATGTGGATTTACAGCGGCAGACACATTTCATACCATTCATAATTATATTGATACAGGTGAAATGATATTGAGAAAGGGCGCGATTGCAGCCCATAAAGGAGAAAAAGTGCTGATTCCAATAAATATGAGGGATGGAAGTGTGCTTGCTGTTGGTAAGGGAAATCCGGAATGGAACTATTCTGCACCCCATGGTGCCGGAAGAGTGATGTCCAGAGCGGGAGCTCGTAAGTCGTTATCGCTGGAAAATTACAAGAAAGAAATGGAGGGAATCTACACCACCTCAGTCAATGAAGATACATTGGATGAAGCTCCTATGGCATATAAGTCTTTAAGTGACATTATTGATGTTATTGGAGAGTCCGTAGAAGTCATTGAAGTACTAAAACCTATTTATAATTTTAAGGCATCAGAGCCGGCGAAGTTTGGAAAGAACATGAGATAATTCCAGTCCGGCTATAGCCGGAAAGGAGGAATCATGGCTATTCCAACCATAGACATGGTAAGAACATGCCAGAATATCAATAGACTAAGAAAGTTAGCAGGCGTGTCCGTAAAGGATTTACAGGATGTATTTGGTTTTGCGACACCGCAGGCAATCTACAAGTGGCAGCACGGAACAGCATTGCCGACAATCGACAATTTGGTAGTTTTGGCATCAGTGTTAGGCGTCAGAATCGATGATATTTTGATTATGACGGATATGCAGATAGTTATGTCTGCATGAAAAAATGAATAACGCGGGTCAGTGATGGCTCGCATACGGCTCCCTAGTCTAAGGGTTAGGACATCGGCCTTTCAAGCCGAAAATGCTGGGTTCAAGTCCCGCGGGAGTCATTATGGTGGCCGTAGCTCAAGTGGCAGAGCAATGGATTGTGGTTCCATCGGTTACGGGTTCGAGTCTCGTCGGCCACCCTATGGGCAGGTAAACCGTAATTGGTAGCGGGCCAGACTGTAAATCTGGTGCCTTCGGGCTCTGTTGGTTCAAGTCCAATCCTGCCCACTCTGCTTGCAGTGTCCATGCTATACGTTGGATGGCAAGAGGTTTAAGGTGTCACCCTGCTAAGGTGATGTGCGAGTAATCGCACCGAAGGTAGAATCCTTTTGGAAACGTTAGGGTTGTACCTATTTAGGAAAGCAAAGAAATAAGGTAAGCGTTGAAAGAAGATAAGTGATTAAAATGCTGATATTTTCTGAGAAAAATGCTAATTGTCTGATGGATTTAAGGAGGTTTTACAGAGAATCAGATAACAATAAGAAGTCCGGTGCAAAAGGTAAGAGGAGAAAATTTTTATAGAAAAAGAATCTTTCTTGTGATACATTTAATGTAATGGAGGCTTGTGGGGGAGTGAAAAAAGTGGATATTTTAATCTGCACGCATGAAAAAGATGTTTCACTTGATTATGAAAATAGGAAAGCGTATTTTTTACAGGAATTTCCAGACAAAACGTATGCAAACTGAGATGGATGAGAAAACATTTATGGAAATAAACAAAACAGTATCCTATTATAATACAAATGCCGAAGAGTTTGCCAAGGGTACTTTGCATGTAGGCTTTTCGGAAATACAAAATATGTTTCTGGGCAGATTGCCAAATGATGCGTACATACTTGATTTTGGATGCGGTTCGGGACGTGACACAAAGTATTTTCTTGAACAGGGGTGTTATGTGGATGCAGTGGACGGCTCCGCAAGGTTATGTGAACTGGCAAGTGAATATACGGGAATCAAAGTGAAAAATATGCTTTTCAGTGAGTTGGCGGAAACAGAAAAATATGATGGAATCTGGGCGTGTTCTTCCATATTGCATCTGCCGGATTTCGAACTGGCAGATGTAATGCGGAAAATGGCTGCTGCGTTAAAGGAAAATGGCATTATCTATACTTCTTTTAAATACGGGACTTTTTCAGGGGACAGAAATGGGCGTTTTTTTACGGATATGACGGAGGAATCCTTTGAAAAATTTTTACGGCAGATAGAAGGGTTGAGTATAGAGGAACAATGGATAACTTCTGACGTACGACCGGGAAGAGGAGAAGAAAAATGGCTCAATTTGATTTTGCAAAAAAGTTTGAAACCGATGAACTACAGATAGAAGTTACGGATGTAATGACCGGTGACAGGAACAAAAGCCGTTTTTTATATTATCAGTTAAAAATGAGTATGCTAAGGGCGGATAAAATAGACATCATTGTATCTTTTCTCATGGAATCCGGAGTGAGGATGATTTTAAATGACTTGAAAACCGCACTGGAGTGTGGCGCCCAAATCCGCATACTTACGGGAAACTATCTTGGAATCACCCAGCCTTCGGCGTTGTATTTGATAAAAAAGGAGTTAGGTGAACGGGTAGACCTTAGATTTTATAATGATAAGGAGCGTTCTTTTCATCCCAAATCATATATATTTCATTATAAAAATGCCGGAGAAATTTATATTGGTTCTTCCAATATTTCGAGAAGCGCTTTGACTTCCGGAATCGAATGGAATTACCGTTTCAGCAGTTTTGATGACAATAAAAATTTTATATTATTTTATGAAACCTTTGTTGATTTATTTGAAAACCATTCCATTGTGGTTGATGATAAAGAACTGGAAAGGTATTCCAAAAACTGGCATAAACCGGCGGTTTATAAAGATTTGTCGGGATATGACAATAAAGAGGATGCAGACGCAAAAGTGGAGGTTTTATACCAGCCCAGAGGAGTGCAGATAGAAGCCTTGTACGCATTGGAAGACAGCAGAATGGAAGGTGCGGCGAAAGGCTTGATTCAGGCTGCAACCGGCATAGGAAAAACATATCTTGCCGCATTCGATTCGGAAAAGTATAAACATGTGCTGTTTGTGGCGCACAGGGAGGAAATATTAAAACAGGCAGCGATATCCTTTCAGAATGTACGGCAATCGGAGGATTACGGTTTTTTCAACGGGAGGCAGAAGGATGTGGATAAGGCAGTAATATTTGCGTCTGTAGCAACCCTGGGAAGGAAAGAGTATCTGACAGAAGAGTTTTTTGCCCCGGATTATTTTGATTATATCGTAATTGATGAATTTCATCATGCAGTGAACGAACAGTACCGAAGAATTGTAAATTATTTTAAGCCGCAGTATTTGCTGGGGCTGACTGCCACGCCGGAAAGAATGGATGGAAAAAATATTTACGAAATCTGTGATTATATTGTGCCATATGAGATATCTTTGAAAGAAGCAATTAACAAAGGCGTGTTGGTGCCGTTTCATTATTACGGCATATTTGATGAGACAGATTATTCCGTGCTGCACCTTGTGAAAGGCCGTTATGAGGAAACGGATTTAAACAGAACCTATATCGGAAACGATACGCGTTATGAACTGATTTATAAGTATTATAGAAAATACCGCTCCCAAAGGGCGCTTGGCTTTTGCTGCTCCAGAATCCATGCCGAAGAGATGGCAAAAGAGTTTTGCAGGCGTGGGATTTCGGCAGTTGCGGTATACAGCGATGCTGATGGAGGGTTTTCGGAAGACAGGGACAAGGCGGTTGAAAAACTACGGAATGGAGAGATAAATGTTATATTCTGTGTGGATATGTTTAATGAAGGCGTGGACATTGCGGCGCTTGACATGGTTATGTTTTTGAGACCGACGGAATCCCCTGTTGTGTTTTTGCAGCAGCTTGGAAGAGGCCTTCGCAGGTGCAAAGGAAAAGAGTACCTTAATGTGCTTGACTTTATAGGCAATTATGAAAAGGCCGGGCGGGCGCCTTTACTTTTGTGCGGAGAAAATACCTTTGCCGAAAGAAGCAGCCACGATTATAATACGATTGACTATCCGGACGACTGTATAGTGGATTTTGATATGCGGTTAATTGATTTGTTTAAGGAATTGGAGAAAAAGTCATTATCCATTCAGGAAAGGATTAAGCAGGAATTTTACAGGGTTAAGGATTTGTTTAACGGAAAAGTTCCCACGCGTATGGACCTCTTTACCTATATGGACGACGAAATATATCAGTACTGCATAAAACACGCCAAAGAAAATCCGTTTCGAAGATACATGGACTTTTTAAATGAAATGAATGAATTATCGTCGGACGAAAAAACAGTGTATTCCGGAATCGGCAAAGACTTTTTGTCTTTAATTGAAACCACGGATATGCAGAAAGTCTATAAGATGCCGATTTTATACTGCTTTTATAATGACGGTAATGTGCGTCTGGCGGTTACAGAAGAAGATGTCCTAAAAAGCTGGAAGAAGTTTTTTAACAACGGGACAAACTGGAAGGATTTTGCGCCCGGCATAACCTATTCGGATTACAGGAAAATGACGGATAAGCAGCATCTGAGCAAGGCAAAAAACATGCCAATCCGGTTTTTGACATCATCCGGTAAAGGGTTTTTTGTGGAAAAGGAGGGCTATGCCCTTGCAATTAGGGAAGATTTGGGCGGTGTGATAGACAATGGGGCCTTTAGGAAGCAGATGAAGGATATTCTTGAGTATCGGACGGTGGAGTATTATCGGAGGAGGTATGTGGGGGAGGGGGATTTGAAGTGAGAATATAATAATGTTTCTACTAACTGAAAGAAGAAATATTGTTAAATAAACAAATTAATGAATAAGATTACCATTTTTTAGGACCAAGGTATACCAAGAAATGAAAGGAAAAAGAAAAAATGATTAAAGTACTTTTTGTTTGCTCTGGCAGGAGTTGATAATCATGGGAAAAACCTTTAGAAATAAAGGATTGGGAAAGAAGAAAGATACATTTTACAACTGAGTTACAACTTTTGAGAGAGCTTCGATACGATAAAGTATACAGATAGGATGATTAGATGTGGAAATCAGAAACAATAGATGAGTACGTTAAAATGGCTATTGCAGATATTCTTGAGTTGCCAAATACTTATGAAAAAGTAAAAAAGTTTGAGTTATATGGAGATAGACTAAGTAGGTGTAGGATTTTTCTGTTTGATGAAGAATGCTCAAATTTTGATGATTCATTTAAGAATTGTATGTTTGACTCTTTTGGAATATATGGTGTTGGAGATTATACGAAAACATGGATTCTTGATTCGCAACATATTGCGAATAGACAATATATACACGTTGGTAAGACGATAGATTTTGTAGGTTTGTCAAACATATGTTACACTGACCGCAGATAATCCTTTAACACC
>ERZ777305.756-NODE-756-length-49219-cov-10.522476_pt1 | contig 49219 bp, 41 predicted proteins | sample MGYA00374965_ERZ777305 | MGnify/ENA primary metagenome ERZ777305 (study PRJEB29328, sample SAMD00013331) | mouse gut metagenome | study: EMG produced TPA metagenomics assembly of the Metagenome analysis of fecal microbiota from mouse which was promoted...
TCATAAACCAGTGATGATAGGACAGACGACCATCACTATAATAAAAATTCGGCTGATTAAGAATCTTTAGGAGGAAACTATCAATGAGTAGCGAAATCAGAGACATTAATCTTGCCGAGTCCGGTGAGAGAAAAATCGAGTGGGTTAAGAGAAATTGTGATCTTCTCCGCACACTGGAAAAGGAATTTAGCGAGACAAAGCCTTTCGCAGGTAAAAAGGTAACACTTTCAGTGCACTTGGAAGCTAAGACAGCTTATCTGTGCCTGGTACTGGCGGCAGGCGGAGCCCAGATGTATGTGACGGGGTCCAATCCCCTGTCCACACAGGATGATGTGGCGGCGGCGCTTGTGAAGGCTGGACTCGAGGTACATGCCTGGTATGATGCAACAGATGAGGAGTATAATAACCACATTCGTGCCGTATTAGAGGTTGGTCCTAATATCATCATTGATGACGGCGGTGATCTGGTAAATATGGTGCACAAGGAGATGAAGCATCTGATTCCTAACATCATCGGCGGTTGTGAGGAGACCACCACAGGTATTATCCGCTTAGAGGCGATGGATAAGGCCGGCGAACTGAAATTCCCTATGGTTCGTGTCAACAATGCGGCATGTAAGCATTTCTTTGATAACAGATACGGAACAGGCCAGTCTGTATGGGATGGCATTAACAGAACAACGAACCTGATCGTTGCCGGTAAGATTGTAGTCGTTGCAGGGTATGGCTGGTGCGGTAAAGGTACCGCCATGCGTGCCAAAGGATTGGGCGCAAGGGTAATTGTCACTGAGATTGATCCGATTAAAGCAATCGAGGCAGTCATGGATGGATTTGATGTGATGCCCATGAAGGAAGCAGCCAAATTGGGTGATTTCTTTGTGACAGTGACAGGTTGCGACGGTGTTATCGATCAGGAAGATTTTGCAGAGATGAAAGAAGGCGCTGTCTTGTGTAATGCAGGACATTTCGATTGTGAAATCGATATGGCTTGGCTTAAGGCGAATGCTGTGGAGACCAGAGAGCAGCGTAAGAACATTATGGGTTATAAATTACCCACTGGCCAGTGGATTTTCGTACTGGCAGAGGGACGCCTCGTGAATCTGGCAGCAGGCGATGGACATCCGGCAGAAATCATGGATATGAGTTTTGCAATTCAGGCCCTGTCTGCAAAATATCTGGTGGAACATGCCAGCGAATTGACTGAGAAGCTGATTGATGTGCCTGAGGAAGTGGATAAAGATGTGGCGAAGCGTAAGCTGGCATTCCTTGGCAAGGAGATTGATGTACTTACACCGGAGCAGGAGAAGTATCTCAATAGCTATGCGCTGTAAAGATGTGGAAATGCCCTGTTGTTAAACAGGAATGGAAAAGGTAAAACAGGTCCGCACCCTTAAGATGGGGTGCGGATTTTTGTCTGCTTAATATATGAACATATATAAAGATTCGTTTGATAGGATTTATGTCCATAAAAACAGAAGGTAAAAATGTAAATACAAGGATACTAAAGAACGGTACTTTACCTATTGACAAAAGGTGTCTACATATGTAAACTATAGATAAAGTCTACATATGTAGACATAAAAGACAAAACATTTTTGATTCTTCATAAAAGAACATATCCATATGGCAGGAGGAAGTAAAGTGGCTGACAAGAAAATATCGGATGCAGAATTGGAGATTTTAGAGGTACTCTGGTCGGCAGGGGAGGCGCTGAGTGCCAATGAGATTCGTATACGTCTGAACCAGAAGAAAGATTGGGAACGGACCACAGTACTCACACTGATCAGACGGCTTTTAGACAAAGGTGTGATTTCTCAGGAAAAGCGGGAAGTGTACTATTATACGCCATGCATGGAGCGCAGTGCTTATGTGAAGGAGGAGACCAGGAGCTTTGTCAATAAATTCTTCCGGGGAAGCGCGAAGAATCTGGCGGCGGCTCTGATTGCGGATGAAGATATGTCCAGGGAAGAGATTGAAGAATTGAGGACTTATTTCCGGGAAAGTTTTCACTAGAAGGATCATGAAAGGCTCTGTTAGGGAATGGCTGGGAAAAGTTCAGGAAAGCTTCATATAGCAGAAAGAGGAGTGTGAATGTATGGCACAGATATTTGGTGTGGTTTTATCATTATCGGTTTCCGGTGCACTGGTCGGCCTGATCATATTATTGATTCGTCCTGTTACCAGGAAAATCTTTTCTAAAAAATGGACTTATTATCTCTGGCTTCTGGTGCTGATACGGTTGATGATACCAGTACATGCAGATATTAATATAGTGGAACAGCTGTCAACTAAGATCACACAGATGGGAAGGCAATGGGAAAGTACAGATAGTACGGCAGGCAAAGTGCCTGCTATCATGTGGGAGAATGAGCGTGCAGATATGCTGTCGGAGGAGACGGATATTATGAACGCCGGGGAAATCGTTGGCGCGGCAGGAACGAAACAGGAGACAGGGCAGGAAAATCCGGCAAGTACAGGAACGAAACAGAAGACAGAGCAGCAAATTCTGGAAAATACATCGCCTGAAACAGGCGGCGAAACAGTGGCAGACAAAAGAACCGTTATCCTTAGCATTGCAGCTATGCTGTGGATTGTAGGAATCATTTTATCCGCCGTGTGGAAGATTCGCAGTTATCAGGGCTATAGCAGAGAAATCCGCTCTGGCTGTATACCAATTACCAATGAAAAAGTATTGGCTAAGGCCGTAGAAATTCAGGTAAGACTCAGAATCGGACACAGGATGGCGCTCTATGAGAGCCAAACAGTTGACAGTCCCATGCTGATTGGACTTATACAGCCTTATATCATACTGCCTTCAAAGCTTCTTACGGCAATGTCGGGAAGAGAGTATGATATCTGTCTGATTCTGCACCATGAACTGGTACATTATAAGAGGCGTGATATTTGGTATAAGTGGCTGTTCCAGGCAGTTGTCTGTGTCCATTGGTTTAATCCGCTTGTTTATCTGTTTCAGCGTAAGTTTCATACAGACTGTGAGCTTGCCTGTGATGAGATGGTGATGGCGCTTCTTTCAGAAGAAGGGCGCAAAGCATATGGCAATGTACTTCTGGACGTAGCAGATAAGTACTTTCAGGAAGAAGCTTTATCGGCGCATAAGGATGTGCCGGCCATGACACTTTTGGAGGAAAAACGCACATTGAAGGAGAGACTGCGGGGAATCGCACAGTACCATAAGAAAGGAATTGTGATGGGAGTCTGCTCTGTGGCAGTATTGGCGGTATTGTGTGCAGCGGCAGTGATATGCGGTGTATCCGGTGGGCGTTCCTATGCAAGAGAGATGTTTGTTTTGCATAACGATGGAAGTTTTATGAAGCAGGTAGGCAGCAAACCCTATCGGATATATGATGACGATACTTTGATTGCCGGAGCCTGCGAAAGTGATGTTTGGCGTGCGTATAACTACTGTGGCGGGGGCAGGAGTGTGGAATGTCAGAAGTTTGATATCAATGGGTCTGATATTCTATGGATTGTCTATGCCAATCAAGATACTACATTGGAAATGACATCTTCTTTTGCTCTGAAGAGAGGCCGCTTTAAGATTGTGCAGGTAATGCCGGATCAGACAGTGCGGATTCTCAATGAAAACGGTGAAAAAATAACGGAAGAGGTGACTTTGCCAAGAGGCAGGAACTGCTTTAAGATAGTAGGACAGAAAGCGCATCTGGAGAACTTTAACATAACCTATGACAAAGAAGAAGAAAAAGTCCTCAGTGGATTTTTCCGCAGCGAGGACGAAGAATATGCCTATCGTGTACAGTTGGGACAGGAACCCTTTGATGCATCCAGACTGGGAGACATATGTGTCTATCTGGAAGCAAAGGAAGTGAGTGAACTTTGCCGGACAGCATGGGAGAGCGATGTAGCTTTATCAGATGAGAGCTGGCAGGAGATATTTATCTATTCTGATGGGAAACTAACGTCCCGTTATCTGCTGGAAGCGTTACAGTCCGGAAAGATAAAGGAATTTGACAGCAGAATCCTGTGCATGATTGGTTATCATATGGATAGAAAAGATGTCAGTGAGTGCTTCCGATATCTGTTGGAGCGAGGCAAGGTAGCCCAATCTGACTGGGAAGATATCTTTATCTATTCTGATACGGATTTGTCCGCAGAATATCTGGTGAAAGCCCTGCAGAATGGAAAGGGGAGCGGCTTTAACGGGGAGATGTTTGAAGAAATAGGTTTTCTGCTATCTTCAGAGAAGCTGACAGATATTGTATTGGCACTTAATCAAGGAGAACTGTCTTTTGAAAATCTGGATGATTATGTGATGTATGATTTGGATGAAGAGCAGAATGCGAAATGTATTATCCATTATATTCATCTGGGCAATGTGCTGACGGATTCCCAGCTTCGGGAGATTAAGATTCATGTTTCAGAGAAGGATTTTTACCGGATTGTGGAGGAGAATGGAAAGAATAAATAGCGATTGAAAGGAAAAGCTTAGCGGATACAAGGAACTGTCCAAATACGGATGGTTCCTTTTGCATTATAGGGAATCATGTAAAAAGGAGTCTTATCTTTCAATGCACAACGAGGGGTGATAAAGTGTGATGAAAAAGGGATGGCAACTATTTTGATATCAGTGTATACTTACGAGATAAGAGAACATAAAAAGCTGTATCATAAATTAGAAAATATTTCAGTGACAGGTAAGGAAATGCTAAGGAGATATATTTTGGAGGAATAACGATGGGAAATATTCAACCTATTTTTTCAAATAATCAGGAGCTAAAAGAATGTTTATTAAATGTGCATGAAAAATATTGTATTGAATTGAAAAAAGCACAGGAGCTGTCCAATAAAACAAAGGTCAGCTATAAAAATATTACTAATCAGGATGTTACAGAATATAAAGTAGATGAAAATACCACTATTATTTTGATTAATATAAAAGAAGCGCCAGAAGGAAAGAAACCAGTGTATATTAATGATAAACTGGAGAATACATGGATTCGCACAGGCGATGGTGACCGTAGAGCAACAAAAGATGAGATTGCTGCATTTATGCGTAATGCACATCCGAGTCAGGATAATCTGGTGTTGGATAACTTTGGAATAGATGATTTGGATTTAGATTCTATCCTTGCTTTTAAGGAAAGAATTAATAAAAGATATCCCAAACAGAAATATTTAGAAATGAAAAATGAAATTTTTCTGACAGAGATTGGTGCAGGGGTTAAAGATAGAATTTCTGGTAAATTTAAAATAAAAAGGGGCACATTATTATTTTTAGGGAAGATAAACTCAATCAGAGAAATTTTTCCTCATTATCATGTAGATTTTTTTAATCGAAGAGGTAGTAATCCAAGATGGTCTGATAGAGTCACGGATGATGAACCGGGAGATTATCAGATGAACTTGTATAATTTTTTCTCCATTGTTTATGGGAAGCTTACAATTTTGTTAAAAGAATCATTTGAATTGGATAATTATCAGTTGAGAATACCATTCTCTGATTTTGATGAAACCATAAGAGAATGTCTGGTAAATTGTTTGGCACATGCTGACTATGAACAGGGTTATCCATCAACGAAAATAGAAGTATTCGACGGGTGGTTTAATTTTGTCAATCCTGGTAAAATGCTTATTTCAAAGGCACAGTTTGTAATGGGTGGAGATTCAAGACCAAGAAATGAAATAATCATGAAAATGTTTCGGCTGCTTGGGGTTTCAGAGAGACAGGGATTTGGTGGCCCATTAATTTATAAAACAGCTTTGACCAATGATTATAGAAGACCGGAAATAATTACAGATATTGAACATACGGAACTGAAAGTATGGAACATAGATCTGGTGGATTCTTATCCAGATTTAACAGCTGATGAGAAGTCTGTTTTCAGATATATTGTAAAAAATGGAACAGATAAATCATTGCGTGAACTTGTTCCTGTATTAGGAATGACAGAATATAGAATTAGAAAAGCGGTTTCTTCTTTAGTGGAAGAGAGACATCTGCTCCAAAAGGAAGGAAAAGGTAAATCAACAAGATATTTTTTGGGAATGGGAAGTGTGGAAATGCTTACCCATTTGCAAATAGCTCTTGAGGTATTGAGAACTTGTATATAAATACGTTTGCGTATCGTACGATTTACGTTTGAAATTGGGCAATGTTATTTAAAATCGGAGATTTAAACGTATTATATACGTACGAAATACGTATGAAATACGCTAAATCTACAACAAAAGAATTTTCAAAGGAGCACTCTAATGGAAACAAACACGAAAACTTATAAGTCCGGGGAATTGTTGAGGAGATTTCTTCCCTATTATCAAAAATACTGGAAGATTGTTGTCATCGATTTGCTCTGTGCAGGGCTGACAACTGTCTGTGAACTGGTACTGCCCATGATCATCCGCTTTATTACAAATGAGGGCATGAACAATCTGGCAGCGCTGACCGTGGGCACTGTCCTGCGGTTGGGTGTATTGTACTTGTGTCTGCGGATTGTGGATACCATGGCGAATTTCTATATGGCTTACACAGGCCATGTGATGGGAACGCGTATCGAGACGGATATGCGCAGGGATGCCTATGCCCATTTACAGAAATTGTCAAATACTTATTATAATAACACCAAAGTCGGGCAGATTATGGGCCGTATCACAAATGACCTTTTTGATGTGACGGAGTTTTCCCATCATTGTCCGGAGGAATTTTTCATTGCGGGCATCAAGGCTGTGATTTCTTTCATAATTCTGGCACAGATTCATCTGGGGCTCACCATAATTATCTTTATGGTGGTGCCTGTGATGGTGGTGACATGCACAGTCATCAATCTGCGCCTGCGTGAAGCCTTCCGCAGACAAAGAGTGCAGATTGGTGAATTGAATGCACGCATAGAAGACAGCCTGCTGGGACAAAAAGTGGTGAAAGCTTTCACGAATGAGGAAAAAGAGCAGGAGAAATTTGAGGAAGATAACAGTAAGTTTTATCAGATAAAGAAAGACACCTATAAGTTTATGGCGGCCTTTCATACTACCACAAGAGCCTTTGACGGACTGATGTATCTGGTGCTTCTGATCGCCGGGGGAATCTTCATGATCAAGGGTAAGATTGCGCCAGCAGATCTGGTGGCCTATGTGATGTATGTGACCACTTTGATTGCTACGATCCGCAGGATCATAGAGTTTGCAGAGCAGTTTCAGCGGGGTATGACAGGTATTGAACGTTTCGTGCAGATTATGGACAGTGATATTGAGATTTTTGACGAACCGGATGCAGTGGCATGTGTGAATCCTGAAGGCAATATTTCTTTCCACAATGTAAGTTTTGAATACCCGGATGATCACAACGTGGTATTCAAAGGGCTGAATCTGGATATCAGGCAGGGAGAGAAAATAGCTATAGTGGGACCGTCCGGCGGCGGTAAGACAACGCTCTGCAATCTGATTCCCCGTTTTTATGATATTGATGAAGGGGAGATTCTTTTGGATGGTGTGAATATCCATCGTTATACGTTAAAGAGCCTGCGGCAGAATATTGGTATGGTGCAGCAGGATGTGTATTTGTTTTCCGGCACGGTTTATGAGAATATTGCCTATGGCAGGGAAAATGCCACAAGGCAGGAAGTGACTGAGGCGGCGAAAAGGGCCGGAGCCCACGAGTTCATTATGGGGTTGAAAGATGGTTATGATACGTATGTGGGAGAACGCGGGGTGAAGCTGTCTGGCGGGCAGAAACAGCGTATCAGCATTGCCAGGGTATTTTTAAAGAATCCGCCGATTCTGATATTGGATGAGGCCACTTCCGCACTGGATAATGAGAGCGAGTTCCAGGTGGCGAAGTCTTTAGAAGCTTTAGCCAGGGGCAGGACCACGATTACCATTGCCCACAGGCTTTCCAGTATCCGCAATTCTGACAGGATTCTGGTGCTGACGGAAGAAGGGATTGTGGAGGAAGGAACGCATGAGAGCCTGCTTGCGCTTGGCGGCATCTATCACCACTTTTATATGACTGCGAACGAATTGAAGTAAAAGGGAAACGAAATATGGATAGAGATAACAGGGTCAGGCGCCGCATATTGATTGTGGAAGACGATAGAACATTGGCAGGCGGATTGTGCCGTGCCTTGCAAAATGAGGATACTGAGACAATAAGCTGTGGAACACTGCAGGAGGCCGGTATCTTGCTTTCCAGAAAGCAGGGGACGGAAGAAAAGTTTGCTTTGCTGGTGTTGGATGTCAATCTGCCGGATGGAAACGGGCTGGATTTTCTGCAGCAGGTTAAAAGAGATTATGACATAAATGTCATAATTCTGACGGCCAATGATATGGAAACGGATATTGTGACAGGTTTAGAACTGGGGGCGGACGATTATATCACGAAACCTTTCAGTCTTGCAGTACTGCGGGCGCGCGTCGCGCTGCAGCTGCGGCGGGCAGAAGAACGAAGGACACAAAGTCCTGGCAGGGAAATCTGTGTAGGTGAGTATCGATTTGATTTTATGCAAATGAAATTTTATCATGGGAAAGAACAGATTGAACTGAGTAAAACGGAGCAGAAACTTCTTCATATTTTGGTGGAGAACAGGGGCATTACGATTCCAAGGGAGAGATTATTTGAGTATATCTGGGCAGAGGGCGAAGAATTTGTGGAAGAAAATGCCCTGTCAGTCACAGTGAAGCGTCTGCGGGATAAGCTGGATGCGCAGGAAATCATTAAAACCGTGTATGGAATCGGCTACACCTGGGTAATGCAGTGAAGAAGATCCGGTGTGAGAGGAAGCGAGTATGGAGGGAATAAATACCGTATCGATTATTCTTTTTACGGCAGGTCTGCTCAGTCTGTTTGGAGCTATTGTACTTGCCATTGTCACACATTACAGGAAGAGGGCAGCAATCCTGCGAATGAGGCAGATGCTGGATGCGGCGATTGATGGTACTTTTATAGAGAATGTTTATGATGAATCCTTGTATTCTGCGGTGGAGAATAAATTGTCAGAGTATTTAAACGCATCGGAGATATCTGCCAGGAAAACGGCACAGGAGAAAGACCAGATTAAGGCACTGATTGCGGATATCTCCCATCAGACGAAGACACCCATATCCAATATTCTGATTTACACGGAATTATTAAAGGAACAGAACCTGCCGGATGAAGCAGCGCATAGTGTGGAGCTTATGGAAATCCAGGCGCGAAAGCTCAGCTTTCTGATTGCATCACTGGTTAAGCTGTCGCGGCTTGAAACGGGGATTATTGCCATGCATCCCGGAGAAGATTCTGTAACAGGGCTTCTGGAAGAAACCTATAGACAATACTGTCAAAAAGCACAGGACAAAGGTTTGTATCTACAGGTGGAAACATCCAGTCTGCAGGAAATAAGGGCTGTATTTGACTTAAAGTGGACGGGAGAGGCGCTTGGCAATGTAATAGATAATGCCATCAAATATACAAAGACCGGGGGTATTATGGTGACGGTGAAACCCTATGAAATGTTTGTGGGCATTGAGGTGGCCGATACAGGAATAGGGATTCCGGAGGAGGAGCAGGCAAGGATCTTTGGAAGATTTTATCGTTCTGTGGCAGTGAGCGGTGAGGAAGGTGTGGGGATTGGATTATATCTTGCCAGACAGATTCTGGAGATGGAAGGCGGCTATATGAAGGTGGTATCTGAAGTGGGAAAAGGGTCGAAGTTTACGCTGTATTTGCAGCGGCTTGGTGAATAGAGTGTAATTTTAAAACGGTATGGGGTAGGGCTGAATTCTTTCAAAACTGTCAGAATTCATTTTATTCCGGAAAGATTCTGGAAAGAATCATATGAGATAATCTGTATTGTGGAGAACAGACCATAATACAGATTTTTGTATGTAAGCAGGAATCTGATGTGATCAGAAAGAGAGGATGAGGAACGCAATGACTATATTATCAACAAAGGATCTTAAGAAGATATATGGATCGGGAGAGAATGAAGTGCATGCATTGGACGGGGTGAATTTCCAGGTGGAAAAGGGAGAATTTGTGGCAATCGTGGGAACTTCCGGCAGCGGCAAGAGCACGCTCCTTCACATGCTAGGCGGGTTGGACCGCCCCACATCAGGCAGTGTCATGGTGGACGGGAAAGATATTTTTTCGTTAAAAGATGAGGAACTTACCATTTTCCGGCGCCGCAAGATCGGGTTTGTGTTCCAGAATTATAATCTGGTGCCGGTATTGAATGTTTATGAAAACATCCTGCTTCCGGTACAGTTAGACGGCGGCAGTCCGGATCAGCCTTATATCAAGAAGATTATTGACACCCTTGGGATTGCATCCAAGTTAGAGAACCTGCCTAATAATCTTTCCGGCGGCCAGCAGCAGAGAGTTGCCATTGCCCGTGCGCTTGCCTCGAAACCGGCTATTATCCTGGCAGATGAACCCACCGGCAATCTGGATTCAAAGACAAGTCAGGATGTGCTTGGTCTGCTGAAAGTGACCAGCCAGAGATTTTCTCAGACTATAGTAATGATAACGCACAATGAGGAGATCGCACAGCTGGCAGACCGGATTATCCGCATAGAGGATGGGAGACTGTGCGAAAAGAAGTACACTGTATAAGGGGGAGATATATGATGAACGTTTCTAACAGAAAATGTATTCGCCGCCTTAGTGTGGCAAGTTTTAAAGCGGCTAAAATTAGAAATACGATCACAATATTGGCCATTGCGCTGACGACCATATTATTTACAACGATCTTTACGGTCGGTATGTCCATGAAGTATGGTTATGAGCAGTCTAATTTCCGCCAAGCGGGTGGGTATGCCCATGGTTGTTTTAAGTATCTGACGAAAGAACAGATAGAGGAAATAAAAGAAGATCCGCTGATTCAGGAATATGGTCTTCGGATGCATTGTGGGATGCCGAATGGGGAGCCATTTCGTAAGTCTCATGTGGAGGTCAGCTACTCTGATGCCAATGAGGCAAAGTATATGTTTTTAGATCCTATTGAGGGACGACTGCCCAAGGAGGGGACTAATGAGGCGGCCACGGATTTAAGAGTTCTGTCTCTTTTGGGTGTAGAGCCTGTGCTTGGCAATGAATTTACCATGACTTTCTTAGTGGATGGTAAGGAAACGACAGAGACGTTTACCCTGTGCGGCTATTGGGATTATGACGATGTTATCGTGGCGAATCATGTGCTGATTCCCTTAAGCCGGGTGGAAGAGATATTTGATAAGCTGGATACCCAGGGAGAGGATGGCATGACCACCTACTGGATGTTGGACGTCATGTTTGCCAATTCCAGACACATCGAGGAAAATATGGACACAATCCTTGCCAGATATGGCTATCAGGATGATGAACCAGGGAAAGAAAGATATATGAGGACGGGCGTGAACTGGGGGTATTTGTCTGCCGGTTTTGAAGAATCGGTGGATATAGGGACTGTGCTTGCTCTGGCGGCAGTGCTGATACTGATTATCTTTACGGGATACCTAATCATTTACAATATTTTTCAGATATCGGTTTCCAATGATGTGCGTTTTTACGGATTATTAAAGACGATTGGCACCACAGGACGTCAGATTAAAAGGCTTATATTGATACAGTCGCTATTACTGTCTGTGATAGGGATTCCTATTGGCCTGGTGATTGGTTATGGTGTGGGAATGTTTATGACCCGTATTGTGGTGGCGCAGATGGATGGCATCATGATGGTCTTTTCGGCAAGTCCTGTGATATTTGTAGGTTCTGCCGTTTTTGCACTGATGACGGTCTGGCTATCCTTAAGGAAACCCCGCAGGATGGCAGCCAGGATATCACCTGTGGAGGCCGTGCGTTATACAGAGGGCAGCGGAAGTAAAAAGAGCAGAAAGAAGGGTGAGAAGGGCGCGTCTATCTTTAGAATGGCGGTGGCAAACCTGGGGAGAAATAAGAGTAAGACTGTCATTACCGTAATTTCCATGTCCTTTGCCATTATACTTTTGAATATAACATTTATTCTGGCGAAGGGCTTTGATATGGATAAGTACCTGGTCAGGGTTAAAGTAGATTTCCTGGTGGCGGACGCACCTTATTTTCAACCAGGGAGTTTTGAATTATGGAATGGATTGTCAGAAGAGGTGATAGGCCAGATAGAAACCATGGAAGGTGTGACCGGCGGCAGGACTTATGGCAAGAAGTTTAGCGCAGAAGAACATGTTTCGGAAGCACGGGTACGGCAGAGGGAATCTAAATGGAGAAGCGGGGATTTGTTAGATTCTTATATAGACAGTCTGGAAAAATCGAATGATCAGGTGTTAGATCGGGTACAGCTTTACGGCATGGAGGACTTTGTGCTGGATAAGATTACAGTAGTGGAAGGAGACATTGATAAACTGAAAGGGGAAGGTAATTATATAGCGGCAGTCTATGAAACGGATGATTATGGAAATATATATGAAGATAGCAACTGGGCTAAGCTGGGAGATCAAGTGACCATCCGTTATGTGGACCGTTATGAGATTTATAATCCTGATACGGGAGAAATATATGAGGAAGAGCAGGATCTGACGGGACTTAATTCTGCTTCGCGGGCTGTGGAATATCGGGATGTAACTTATGAAGTGGCAGCTGTCATTGAGGTCCCGCATACATTGAGCTATCGTTATTATGGTACGGACGCGTTTGTGATGGGAGCAGAAACGTTTCTGAAAGATTCCGGTATGGAGACGGGAGAAGTACTTTATTACGCTTTTGACTGCGCGGATGAGAACATGGAAACGATGGAACAGTGGCTTTCCGATTTTATGGGCGATAACGAGTCCTTATATGACTATGAAAGCAAAAAGACCTATGGAGAAGAATTCTATGGATTTCGTGATATGTTTATCATGGGCGGAACAGGTGCGGCGTTCATCGTGGGGATGGTAGGTATCCTGAATTTTTTGAATACAATTCTTACGAGTATCATGGCGAGGAAGCGGGAGTTTGCAGTATTACAGTCTGTGGGCATGACAGGCAGACAGCTGAACCGGATGCTGATGACGGAAGGGACGGTATTTGCGGGCAGTTCCATCGTGATTACGTTAGTGTTTTCCATTGCCATGGGTCCGGTGATTGGCAGCGCGTTAGAAGGCATGTTTCCCTTTTTCACATATCACCTGACTGTGGCGCCGATCCTTGTGGTTGCGCCGGTATTTCTTCTGCTGGGTATGGCAATACCGCTTGCTTCTTATCATCAGGTGACCAAAAAATCCGTGGTGGAAAGGCTCAGAGAGACGGAATAAAAGACTGCTCCTTTGGGCAGGGTCTGCCAAAGAGGTGATAACTTTAATTAATACCTGCAAAATTAAGCAGATTTTCTCTAAAAGTATTGCACGGGAGGCCACAAATAAGGTATAGTATTACAGAGAAGCTATGCATAGAATATTGGCAATTATTAGAGAAGGATATAGTGGACAGTATGGAACAGTTAACACCTCAAGATCAGGATAAAATGGCAGAAGTATCGCAGATTTGCATGTCACACTCAGCGACAGCTTTAAATATGTTGGTCAGGAAAAAGATTATTGTCAGTCCGCCTTCTGTGAAAGTGGTCAACAGTGCGGATATCAGAAATATCCTGACTGCCTTTGGTATGGGTAGTGTGACGGTTCAGATTGATTATAAGGATGATTTTCATTGTAATAATTTATTGATGTTAAAGGAAAATGACATCAAAGTTATCATGGATTTGATGATGGGCGGGACAGGCGCCGTGACACCCGGTGAACTTAATGAGATGCATCTGTCCTGTGTGTCTGAGGTTATGAATCAGATGATGGGATCTTCTGCAATTGCGCTCACGGGAATGATTCATAAGACCGTAGATATTAATCCTCCTAAGGCAACATTGGTCAGCACGAAAGAGGATATTGATTCTATAGATTATCTTCCCTTTGCAGGAGAAGAGATGGTGATTGTGCTCTCCCGTTTTGATGGGGAAGGGATACTTAAGGGTATTATGATTCGTATCTATCCCATGAAAGAGACCAGATTCATCTGTGATAATTTTGTTGCGAAGTAAGGAAGGAGTCTTCGGTTACTTTTATTCGACAGAATATTGTTAGCAGATTTTCACAAAAGAAAGAGCGCTTTATATCATAAAAGTGCTGAAAATCGCTTCATTTCCCGAAAATACTTACGACCGGACACTTTAAGTGTTAGAATAATATATAGTAAGGGTAACTATCGGCAGCGTTTGGGGTCAAAGAGTTTGGAGGGAAAAGATGTTTAAGAAAGGTGAACTGATCATATGCGGCGGACATGGTGTCTGCCGCGTTATTGACATTACAGACAACCCGGTTGATCGGTTGGACAAGAAGAGAAAATATTACCTCCTTGAGCCGGTTTTTGAGAAGACGAGCACCATTTATACACCGGTAGATAATGAGAAGGTGATCATGCGCAGGATCATGAATAAAGAGGAAGCCCAGAAACTCATTGAGCATATAAAGGAGATTGATGTGATGTGGGTTCAGGAGGAGAAGCGCAGGGAACAGACTTATAAAGATGCTATCCGCACCTATGATTCCAGAAGTCTGGTGCAGATTATCAAGACGCTGTACCAGAGAAAGAGGATCCGTATCAAGGAAGGAAAGAAAGTACTCTCCTCCGATGAGCAATATCTGCGGAAGGCAGAAGAGCTTCTCTACAGTGAGATGTCTCTGGCCCTCTCCATCCCCAAAGACCAGGTCGGGGCGTATATTTTAGAAACCGTAGAAAAACAGGAAAGTCAGGAATAGAAACTACCAAAGGCAGAAAATGAAAATTTTCTGCCTTTTTTGTAACACCATTTGCGGTTATGATACGTGTTATAAGTAGAGACGTCCAAATAACAGCCTGCAGGTTGGGAAAGGTAGATTACTTATGACAATTGAAGAAGTAGTAATGAAATACAGCACTATGCTTTACAGGATCTGTGTCGTCATGCTGGGCAATGAGGCAGATGCACAGGACGCCGTGCAGGATACGCTCTGCAAATATCTGGAACGGACAGGAGGCTTTACAGATCAGGAGCATGAGAAGGCCTGGCTGATTAAAGTAGCACAGAACCGGTGTCGGGATATGCGGCGGTTTAACCTGCGTCATCCCAAAATAGATATCGAAGAGATTACGGCAAGCTATGAGGATCCGGAATACAGTGAAGTGTTGACGGAGCTGATCGGCCTCCCGCTTTCGGTCAAATCGGTGGTTTATCTTCATTACATAGAAGGATATAAGACAGCGGAAGTCGCAGAATTACTGGGTATTTCTGTCAATGCAGTTAAAAAGAGACTGCAGAGGGGGCGGGAAATGCTGCGGCTTAAACTGGAAGAAGATCCGCGAAAAAGAGGAAGGTCATAAGAATGTGTAATCTCAATTAAGCTGGGATGAAAGCATCACAGAAAGGGAGGAGACTATGAAAATTGCAGCGTTAAAACAGGCAGTGGAACATATAGAACTGGAAGATGACAAGAAACAGCAGATGATTCGGGAGCTAAAGAAGGGAAGAAGAATGCGTCATATGCACTGGAATGGTCTGCGGGTGGCGGCAGCTTTGGCAGTCTGTTTTCTTGCAGTGGGAATTTTGAGCGTACCGGTACGGGCGCTGGTCAGTTCACTGGTGCGTGAGCGTATGGAAAAAGTGCCGGAAACGGAGATTAAGACGGCGGTGGAGCAGCTGGATGCGCAGCGTGTGGGGGCAGATGGTTATACCAGACCCTATACCGAAGCGGAGGAGACTCGGATGAAGGAATTATACAAGCAGTATCAGAATGGTGTATTTCCCGCGGGGGAGATACAACAGGTAGACAGCGAGGAAGAGGCGAAGGCATATGAGTTTTGTTTCTTGACTATTACCAGCACATTCTATCTGCCTGAGGATAGGGAATTGACAGATGAAGAAATTCTGCAGAAGATAGATTTCGAACACAAGCGTAATTATGCGTTACAGAAGCGGTATGAGGAAGCGTATGCTGAGGAAGCTGCGAATAAGAAGGCAGCCGAAAAGGAACAGATTGCACAGGCAGTGGAAGCAGGCGGTGTGACAGAAGAGCAGGCAGTAATAATTGCAGAAGAATATATTCAGAAAATCTATGGTGTAGATGGAAGCAGCCTGGAACTGAACCATTATTATGATGCAGATGCTGCACAAGTTGTTGTGGGACAACCGGCTTACTGTGTCGATTGGAGCGATATGGTTAACAGTAAGTATTATTACTTCTGGGTTGGCGTGGAGGATGGCAGTCTCCTTGGAGCGAGTTATAGCGGCGATCAGGTTCGGGAGCAGTTGGAAGCTGTCAGACCTGCCATAGAAGAGGCCCCGGCCCGGATTCAAAAAATCAGAGAACAGGCGGAGTGTTTTCTGACTGATAGGATTGGTATACAGGAGTCTTATGATGAAGTTAGGAGCTGCTATCGGACAAACAGTGAGGGGGATATCAGCACACTAGTAGATGTTATATTTGTGAAGGCGGATGGCAGGGCATATCTGCTGGAGTGTGGCTGGGACGGAACCGTTAACGGTTATTCAGTGGTAACGGTGGAAGATTACGAGTACTTAAGAGAAGAGACGAGAAAAGTATTGGCCAAGCGGTATACAGAAGAATATGGCAGGGAAGTTACGGTGGAAAATGTCTGGAATTAAACGTTTAGAAATAATAGAGAATAGATAAATATTGAAGTGCCGGATTTTTGCGTAAAAATAAAAAGATATAGCTGCCAATTTCGATGAAATTATCTGCGGCTCGTTGGATAAGAGTTATAAGGTAATCATCCATTGGCACTATACCTTTTTCGGTTTATTTAAGATAGTGTCAGAATTTATTCACTTGCTGATTAATCATGCTGCGGATGGCTTCCGATCTTATTAATTGCAGAAATCACGACAGTCAGTATTTCTACCTCAGCCTGTGGCTGATAATTGTTCAGTTTTTGGAAAAGTGCACCGGTATTTGTGCGCACATATTGGGGTGAAAGTCTGTTGAGTGCATAGGATGCCATGTCCAGTTTACAATTATCGCAGGAACAAACATTGGGCATAGTGGGTAACAGTTTGTTAAGCTGATATTCCACTGCATCTTCCATGATATTTTTTAAGCCTTCCATTTAAAACCCCCCTCATTTGTCATATGATGACAGAAACATATACATTTTATCTTAGTACATTTTTCCTAAAAAATCAATCTTTTTTCCGCGGAAAAATAGTGAAAAATGGATAAATAGTTGTGAAAATACAGAAAAAGGATGTAATTTATAGAAAGCGCTGTCCTGCTTGCATTTTGGGGACAGACATTGTATTCTATGTAGTATCCGGTTTCAGCAGAATAATACGGGTATACAGATTATATAGCACGGATAGAAAGAAGTAAGGAAATGATATGATTTTAGAGGTAATAGCAGATAGTTGTGCGGATAGTATCAGGCTTCTGCCGTTTTTGTTTTTCACATATCTTGTGATGGAGTATCTGGAGCACCGGGCCGGTGAACGGATGCAGGATGTCATCAGAAAATCCGGTAAGGCGGGACCTGCCATTGGCGGTCTGCTCGGCGTTTTCCCTCAATGCGGGTTTTCGGCGGCGGCATCGAATCTATATGCCGGCAGGATCATAAGTCTGGGAACGCTGATGGCAGTTTTCTTATCGACTTCAGATGAAATGCTTCCCATCATGATATCCGAAAATGTGGGACTGCCCATCATGGGAAAGATTCTTGCAGTGAAAGTTTTCTTTGCGGTTTTTGCCGGATTTGGGATTGATCTGGTTTATCGCAGAAAAGATAAAGACATGCAGATCGAGCATCTTTGTGAACGTCATCATTGCCATTGTGAGCGTGGAATCTGGAAATCTGCGCTGCATCATACGCTGGAAGTGTTTATATATATATTGCTGATCTCCTTTGTCCTGAATCTGGTGATCGCGCTGATTGGTGAGGAGACTTTGGGGGCATTGATTTTGCATCAGCCTGTGGCAGGTGTTCTGATTGCAGCGTTAGTGGGGATGATTCCCAATTGTGCGGCTTCCGTTATCGTCACGAAGCTGTATTTGGGCGGTGTTCTTGGTGCAGGAGCCCTGATAGCCGGTCTGTTATCCGGTACAGGTGTAGGCTATTTGGTATTACTGAAAGTAAATGATGACCGCAGGGAGAATCTGAGGATTCTGTTTCTTCTGTATGGCATCGGTGTAATGGCGGGCGTGATTGTGGAATTTATGAATATGGTATTCTGATGGCGGCTGTATTATTTTCTGTGAGATATACGCCGGCAAGACGGGCAGGGAATCCTTCATGATACGAGGGGTTCCTTTTTTGTGCCATGGGACTGCCTGTGTGGGAGGATGGTATTTGTATAATTTGTCTTCTGCTTTGTGTCCAAACAGGTATTCGCATATGCAGTTGGTATATAAAAGCACAAGAAATCCACTGTATTTTTGGCGATAACGTTAAAAGTGCATAAAAAACCCCCATAAAACAAAAATCCCCCACCCTTTTGCAAAGGCAGGTTTCTGCTATACTGAAACCAAGGATAGAAATAATCAGGAGGGAAGGCCATATGAACGAGATCATCGTCTCCATGGAAAGTATCTGTAAGACTTTTCCAGGGGTGAAAGCGTTGGATCATGTTAACTTTGAATTACGCGCCGGAGAGGTTATGGCACTGCTCGGAGAGAATGGCGCAGGGAAGTCTACGTTGATGAAAGTCTTAAGTGGTGTATACACGAGAGACAGCGGTTCTTTAAAGCTTTTTGGCAGGGAATATGGGGATCTGACACCAAAGCAGGCACAGGAAGCGGGCGTTGCGATCATTCATCAGGAACTGAATATGTGCAGACATCTCTCCGTGGCGGAAAATATGTTTCTGGGCCGGGAAATCAAAAGAGGGCTGTCATTAAATAATGCAAAAATGGAGTCAGAAGCCAAGCGGATTCTGGATGATTTAAAGATTGATATTGACCCCAAACAGACAGTCGGGGATCTGCCGGTATCCAAACAGCAGATGGTGGAGATTGCCAAGGCACTTTCCATCGATGCGAAAATACTGATTATGGACGAGCCTACCTCTTCTCTGACAGCCAGAGAGATAGAAGATCTGTTCCGGATTATTAAGAAATTGAAATCCGAGGGCAAAGGCATTGTATATATATCCCACCGTCTGGAGGAATTACAGCATATTGTCGACAGGGTCACGATCATGAGAGACGGACAGTATATCACGGATATGAATTTTGCGGATGTCACGATGGAGCAGATTATCAGTTATATGGTGGGCCGTGAGATTAAGGAGAAGTTCCCCCGGGTAGAGTGTCAGAAGGGCAGGAAGGTGTTTGAAGTCAAACACTTAAATGCGGGAAAAATGGTGAGGGACATTAATTTCTCCGTCTATGAGGGTGAAATTGTAGGATTCGCCGGACTGATGGGAGCCGGAAGAACGGAGACCACCAGGGCAATCTTTGGGGTGGATCCCAAAGAGACCGGCGAGATTTATGTGGATGATAAAGAAGTGAAGATAAACTGCCCTATGGATGCGATCCGCAATGGTGTTGTACTGGCGCCTGAGGACAGAAAAAAGGACGGACTGTGTACGAAACTGAGTATCAAACATAATCTCACGCTGCCCAATCTGGATATTGTCTGTGATAAGGCAGGCGTAGTGAACAGCAAGAAAGAAAAGGAGCTGTGTGATAAAGCAGTTTCAGATCTTAAGATCAAAACGCCGGGGGTGGAGGTTGATGCCGGGAATCTGTCCGGCGGTAATCAGCAGAAAGTGGTAGTCGGCAAATGGCTGGCCAGGGATTCCAGAGTGGTCATCTTCGACGAGCCTACCAGGGGTATTGATGTGGGCGCCAAGGTGGAGATCTATAACCTGATGAACGAGCTTAAGAAACAGGGCATCGCAGTTATGTTTGTCTCCTCGGAAATGCCGGAAGTCATGGGCATTGCAGACCGCATCATCGTGATGTGCGACGGCAGGATTACCGGAGAAGTCATGGCCAGGCACACCAGCCAGAATGAGATATTGACCCTGGCTACCACCTTTGAAGATAAGAAAATCAACAGCCAAAGCGGCAGGGAGGAAAAGTAAGATGAACAACAAAAAGCAGAGTCCTATCAAAAGACTTTTAGCAGTCAAGGGTATGGGAGCAGCACTCACTGCTTTTGTGGGTCTGGTCATCATTTACATAGCGTTTGGTTTGATCAATTCCGCAGTTTTTTCCAGCAATAATATCCTGAATCTGCTGCGGTCCATGTCGAAGTATCTGCTCATCGGTATCGCGCAGAGTTACGTGCTCATCACAGGAAATATTGACCTGTCCATAGGTTCCATGGTGGCAATGAGCGCTATGATATCAGCCACACTCATGACCCTTGGAGTGAGTCCGCTTCTGGCAGTGCTGGTTGCACTCTTATGTTGTCTGGTGATTGGTATCATCAACGGTATTTTGGTGGGCAAGTTCAAGCTGCCGCCGTTTATCGCAACACTGGGTACCATGTTTGTGGGACGCGGCATCGCGTATATGGTAAACAATAACCGTAACACAGACGCCATTGCAACCGGCATTGGCAAAGAGACGGGTGATAAGTTCCAGAACTTCTTCTACTACGGAACTACCGCAGGTGTTTATAATACGTTCTGGATAGCGATCATTATGTTTGTAATTTTCTTCTTCCTGCTGTCCAAGACAAGGACGGGAAGACATATTTACGCCATTGGTTCCAACATAGATGCAGCCAAGCTTTCCGGCGTCAATGTGGTGGCTACGACTACCAAGGCTTATCTGGTCAGTGCAGTGTGTTCATGGGTTGTAGGATTGATCTTGTGTGCACAGGCAGGCATGGGCAATATGGAAGCAGGCAATATGTATGAGATGTACGGTGTGGCAGCCGGTGTTATCGGCGGTGTGTCACCTCTTGGCGGAACCGGTATTTTGCTGGGTACGCTGGCTGGATCTGCGGTATGGCAGACCCTGGAAAACGGTTTGAACATGATAGGCGCACAGGTAGGTATCCAGCGGCTTGTCATCGGTATTATCGTAGTAGTGGCAGTTCTGCTCGATGTAGTGCTCAGAAGCGGACAGTTTGCCAAGAAGAAAAAGGGCTAGGACCGCAGAAGCGGATAGCGATAGATAATTAAAGGAGGATAAGGTATGAAGAAGAAAATATTGGCCATGCTTTGCTGCATGACAATGGCAGCAGCTTCCCTGACAGGATGCGGCGGTGACAAAGCTGCACAGACAGGAGCAGAAACCGGTACAGAGGCTGGTGCAGACACAGAGGCGGCAGCGCCGTCTTCCGGCGGAGATACCAAGATTGCGCTGATTACGATGGATTCCATCGATCAGCATTGGGTGACGCTGAATGAGGGTGCACAGAAGGCAGCAGAGGAACTTGGTGTAACTGTAGATTTTATGGCACCCAATACCAAAGACGATGCACAGCAGATTGAGTGTGTGAATAATGCAGTGGCAGGCGGCTACAAAGCAATCATTGTGGCAGCAAACGGCCCGGATGCAATCTCTTCCGCATTGAAAGAGGCATCCTCCGCAGGCGTGAAGATTGTATATGTGGATTCCCCGGCTAATGTGGATGCAGAGGCCACATATTCCACAGACAACAAGGCAGCAGGTACGACAGCAGGTCAGGAGATGATCAAAGCCCTTGAGGCAGCAGGCGTGACATCCGGTGATATCGGTATTGTCAATGTAAATGCAGCAACCGATTCCTGCGTGATGCGTGAGGAAGGTTTCAGGGCGGCATTTGAAGGAAGTTCCTTTACGATCTTAGAGACTCAGTATGGTGAGGGCGATGCAGCGAAATCTCAGAGTATTGCAGAGAACTATATCACTCAGGGCGTGGTAGGTATCTTTGGCTGTAACGAAGGTTCCACAACAGGTACAGGTAATGCCATTAAGGCAGCCGGCAATGCTGGTATTGTAGGCGTAGGTTTCGATAAATCTGATGCTATCCAGAATCTGATCAAAGACGGCCACCTTCTGTGTACCATGGCACAGAATCCTGATGTGATGGGTTATGAAGGCGTGAAAGCGGCAGTGGCAGCAATCAATGGCGAGAGCCTTGGCGGTAAAGTGGAAGATACGGGCGTATCTGTGATTAATGCGGAAGCATTAGGCGGTGCAGCTCCTGCTTCTGACGGCGCGGCTAAAGCAAGCAAAGAGTGGAAGATCGCGCTGATCACAATGGATTCCATCGACCAGCACTGGGTGACTTTGAATGATGGCGCGCAGGCGAAAGCAAAGGAACTGGGTGTAAGCGTAACCTTTATGGCACCCAACACCAAGGACGATGCACAGCAGATTGAGTGTGTGAACAATGCAGTGGCAGGCGGTTATGATGCGATTATGGTAGCAGCTAATGGTCCGGATGCAATCTCTTCCGCTCTCAACGAGGCATCCGCAGCAGGTGTTAAGATTGTGTATGTAGACTCTCCGGCTAATGTGGATGCAGAGGCAACTTTCTCCACAGACAATAAGGCAGCAGGTGCAACAGCAGGTCAGGAAATGATCAAGGCTTTAGAGGCAGCAGGCGTAACATCCGGCGATATTGGTATCATCAATGTAAATGCAGCAACCGATTCCTGCGTGATGCGTGAGGAAGGCTTCCGTTCCGCTTTTGAGGGAACTGGCTTTACGATCTTAGAGACTCAGTATGGTGAGGGCGATGCGGCGAAATCCCAGAGTATCGCAGAGAACTATATCACCCAGGGTGTGGTAGGTGTCTTTGGCTGTAACGAAGGTTCCACCACAGGTGCAGGCAATGCGATCAAGGCAGGCGGCAATCCGGATATCGTTGGTGTAGGATTTGATAAGTCTGATGCGATCATGAATCTGATTGCAGACGGTAATCTCCTCTGCACCATGGCACAGAATCCTGATATGATGGGCTCCATGGGCGTAGAGGCCTGTGTGAAGGCTTTAGAAGGTGAGAGCCTTGGCGGCAAAGTAGAAGATACAGGTGTATCCGTGCTGACGAAATAATCGGAAGTTCTGATTGTACACTGTGAATCAGATATGGTATATGGTGAATATGAATCAGGAACTGTGAAAATATGTTATAATGTGAATCAGGAAAGAAAACCGTCGGATTTCCGGCGGTTTTCTTAAATGCGGGGGTTATGGGAATGATAAAAGTAATGATTGCGGATGACGAAGAGCGTATCTGCCAACTGATTGAGGCACTGATCGATTGGGAATCACTGCATATGGAAGTGGCGGGAATTGCCCATAATGGATTGGAAGCCTGTGAGATGGTAAAGCAGATTAAGCCCGATATTCTGATAACAGACATCAGGATGCCGGGCTGTAATGGCCTGGATCTGATAGAAAATGTGAAAAAGAGTGTAGAGGATCTTCAGGTTGTTATTATCAGCGGATATGCCCAGTTTGCCTATGCGCAGACCGCCATTAAGTTTGGTGTGGGGGATTATCTGCTCAAACCGATTAATAAAGTAGAGCTGGCATCCACATTGCAGAAGTTTAAAGAGCGTATCGAGGAGAGGCTGCAGCTTAAGGAAGAGCAGTTGTGGATACAGCATAAGAGTGAGGCAGATATCCGCCTTTTTCGTGCAAATCTCATGGACAGGCTGCTGGAGCAGAGGGTGTGGATACCTTCCATGGAAATATTGCAGGAAGAATACTATCTTCATGTGCAGGCAGGGATTTTCCAGGGCTTTGTGGTGAAAATTGATGCGTCAGGAGAGCTTGGCCAGGCGGGAATACATATTATATTGGAAAAGGCGCAGACCCTGTTGGAGAACAGCCTTAAGTCACGCTGTACAGAGATTGTGGTGGGCTTGAAGGGCAGCCGCTGCATTGGCTTTATAAATTATGCGGATGGACAGACAGAAGAGATACGACGGCTTTTTCGCGGCTGTCTGCATCAATTGGAGAGCGAGAAGGGAATATTCGGCCCTGTCACTTTTACGGCGGCGCTTGGAAATACAACTAAAGATATAGCTAAATTGCAGGATACCGTGGGTCAGGCGGATGTTATCATAGAGGAGCGTCTGCTGAAAGGGACAGGCAAGCTCTTAGAGCGTATGCCGGCAGGATCGGCTGTCCATGAACAGAATATTCTGGAGAAGTATCTGCGGCAGATAGTGCAGGCAATCGAAGTCATGAGCGTAGAAGAGGCAGCGCAGGCGATGGCACAGATGAGCCAAAGGATGCTTGCGGTGAGAGATATAAAGGGATATGAGGTGAGAGAACTTGTCTATTCGGCAGCGGGACTTTTCTTAAGTCAGGTGGAAGTAAAGAACCGGGCTGAGGAGTTGAAACTGTTTGAAGAGCAGTGCTCCCTGTGCGGCAGCATGGAGCAGTTGATGGAGCGCCTTGCTGCGCTGCAAAACCGTTATGTGGAACAGATGCGCCTGAGGCGGGAAGCAGATACGGTGAGGCCTGTCCGTATGGCCAAACAGTATATTCAGAACCATTACAGTGAGCCCATTACCCAGGAGGAAGTGAGCAGTGCGGTAGGATTGAGCGCGGCGTATTTTAGTGCTTTATTTAAGAAGGTGGAGGGTGAGGGCTTTGCCAAATACCTGATTAATGTCAGGATGGAACAGGCTAAGGTGCTGCTGCGGGAGACCAATACCCCGGTATCAAAAATATGTCAGCAGGTGGGGTATAATGACTTAAAGCATTTTACCCACACCTTCGAGAAAGCGACAGGCGTGAAACCCAGTGTTTACCGAAAGATGTACGGATAGGAGACCCCGGACCATGAGAGAAGAATACCGATTAAAATATCTGTCTAACAGAGTGCTTTTGGTGGGAGCTGTGACACTTGTCTATTTTGTAATCGAAGCTGTCAGAAATGTGCTGCTTGGCATGCGCGGAGAGGAGACAGTACTGGAAGCGGGGATTTATGTGCTTCTTGCATTGGTGTATCTGATGGTGGTGTGGTTTGGCATTATATTACCCTACAGACGGTCAGAGCTTTTAGTACATCGCTTTCTGGACGGTTATCTGACGGAGAGTCAGGATTTTGCAGAGGTGTTTCAGAGTCCATCCATGAAACTGCAGATGGATGAGATTGAAAAGATTCTGCGGTCTCCCAAGATGATTGACCTGAATAAAAGGCAGGCGCAGTATCTGGCGTTACAGAACCAGATCAATCCCCATTTTCTGTATAATACTTTGGAGAGTATCCGGGGAGAGGCGCTGATAGCCGGTTTGGACAGCGTGGCGGATATGACGGAGGCGCTTGCAAAGTTCTTCCGCTATACCATCACGAATGTGAAAAATCTGGTGACGGTGCAGGAAGAACTGGATAACTGTGAGACTTATTTTCTGATTCAGAAATACAGGTTTGGGAATCGCCTGCAGCTGCATGTGGAGTATGATGCAGAGGACTGGGAGGACATTATGAACTGTCAGATTCCCAAACTGACTCTGCAGCCGATTTTGGAGAACAGCATCATCCATGGCACGGAACTTAAGGTAGGGACCGGGAATCTGCGGATTCAGTTTGAGCGGACACAGGAAAGACTTCTCATCCGCATCTCGGATGATGGTGTGGGCATGGATGAGGAAACCCTTGCAAAACTGAATCGTAAACTGGGGCGGGATGGTAATATGCTGATGCATGAGGAAGAGAGAAAAGGCGGTATTGCCCTGGGCAATGTGAACAGCAGAATCCATCTCATCTTTGGGGAGGAATATGGGCTTCATGTCTATTCTGTGCCGCAGAAAGGCACAGATGTGGAGATTACGATTCCTTTTGCAACAGACAAGAATCACGTAAAGGCGGCATTGATGTAAGAGAGGTTTCTTCTTATGAGACAGGAAGTATTTCGCATGGAGCGGGTTACCTATATAGATAAGGGCATTAAGCAGCTGGAGGATTTTAACCTGCAGATTTATCAAGGTGAGATTATGGGGCTGATTCCCATTAATGCGCATGGACTGCAGGAGCTTTTACAGCTGATGCAGACCAATATGCCGCTCTATGATGGGTATGTCTATTATTGCGGTGAACGAATCAATTCCTGGAAGAGTACCAGAAGATCCGGCAACCGGATTGGTATTATCGACGCCAACAGCCGTCTGGTGGAACATATGACAGTTACCGACAATATCTTCGTACTGCGGCAGGGATTCAGACAGGAGGTCATTCAGAATAAGCTGCTCAGGAAACAGCTTACCCCCTTTATGGGCGATATTGGTATGGAAATCCCGGCAGACGCTTACGTGGATAAATTATCGGCGTTCGAGCGTGTGGTGGTGGAGTTGTTAAGGGCAGTGGTGGCAGGATACAGGCTGATTGTTTTAAATGAAATCAGTACGGTAATCAACGGGGAGGAACTTTGCAAGCTTTATGATATCATACATCATTATGGGAAACAGGGTTTTTCTTTTCTTTATGTGAGTCCTCATTTAGAGGAAATCATGGAAGTGTGTGACCGGGTGGCCCTTTTGTCCAACGGACGGATTCAGAAGGTGGCACAAGGTAAAGAAATGAAAGCCGAGATTGTGGAAGGCTACACCCTGGAATTTGACACAATGGTACGGTATCATATGGAAAACCGTAATCCGGATGCCCTGCGCAAAAGGGAAATCCTGTCATTTAATCATGTTACCGGGGAAACTTTGCAGGACTTTACTATGAAAGTCTATGAAGGAGAATGTCTGGTCGTTCAGAATCTAGATAACCAGGTATTTCAGGATATCTTACAGGTGCTCTATGGGGACAGGAAACTTAAAATGGGCGATTGCTTTATAGCAGGCAGAAAAGTAGATCTTCCGGCCAGCAAAGAGATTGCAATCATTGCAGCAGAGCCTACAAAGACCATGATATTTAACGAGATGAATTATATGGATAATCTGTGCATGGGACTGTCCAGACGAGTGTCGGGCGTCTGGAAAAGAAATATGAGAGACAGCGTCAGGAAGGAGTATGGGCCGGTTCTTGGAGAAGAAGTCTTTCAGATTCCGGTAGAGAGACTGAGTGAAAGGCAGAAATATCAATTGGTGTACACCAGGGTTTTGCTGCAGAAACCCAAAGTAGTAGTGTGTGTACAGCCATTTAAAGGGGCAGATCTGGACCATAGAGTATTTGTCTGGAAGATGATGGAGATGCTCTTGGATAAGGGCATGTCAGTGGTGATATTGACGATCAATCTGGCTGATTCCATGTCTCTGGCGGACAGATTGATCCGGATTGGTAAAGATGGGATCCTGGAAGAAGTAAACAGGGAAGATTTTGGGTCTTTGTCTATTGCAGCGCCGTGGCTGAGCCTTTATCGGACACAGTAGCAGCCTTGCAGATGTTAATTTATGATAAAACTGCAAAAACAAAGAACCGTCCCCAGAGCGCATAAGTCTCCAAAAACAGTTCTTTTCAATGCACCGCCAGGGGCTCGAACCCTGGACACCCTGATTAAGAGTCAGGTGCTCTACCAACTGAGCTAGCGGTGCCTACCCGTGTTTCCATACTTCTCCAACACGCAAGAGTTATTATAGTATAATGTTTTGTGCAATGCAAGCATTTTTTTAAGAAATTTTAAGAATATTTGATTTTTTTTAATACTTGCAATCAGAAAGCCAAAATGATACATTATTCACAAATTTGAATTTGGTCAGGGGGAAAGGAAGATGATCTTTGAAAGTCATGCACATTATGATGATGAAGTGTTTGATGAGGACAGGGAGCAGTTGCTTGCTTCTTTTAAAGAAAAGGGTATAGATACAGTGGTTAATGTAGGGGCAAGTCTTGCAGGGTGCAGGGCAACCGTGGAGTTGACCAAAGAGTATCCTTTCATCTACGGAGCGATTGGGATTCATCCCAGTGAAGTAGGAGAACTGAATGAGGACAATTTTACTTCTTTAAAAGAGTGGTGCGCCCTGGATAAGATTGTGGCGGTGGGTGAGACCGGACTGGATTATCATTGGCCGGAACCTGGGCCGGCTTTACAGAAAGACTGGTTTGAGCGTCAGCTTGCACTTGCCGGAGAAGTGAAGCTTCCTGTCATCATCCATTCAAGGGAAGCGGCGAAAGATACGCTTGAGATCATGCAGGCCCATCATGCGGGAGAGATTGGCGGTGTGGTGCATTGTTTTTCCTATGCGAAAGAGATGGCAAGGGAATATCTGAACATGGATTTCTATTTCGGGATAGGTGGTGTGATTACCTTTAAAAACGCTAAGAAACTTAAGGAGGCCGTAGAATATATCCCGATGGAGAAGATTCTTCTGGAGACTGACAGTCCCTATCTGGCGCCGGAACCTTACCGGGGGAAGCGTAACTCTTCTTTGCATCTTCCTTATGTGGCACAGAGCATTGCGGACATCAAGGGGATTTCTTATGAGGAAGTGGTAGAGATTACTGAGAATAATGCAAGAAGATTATTTGGTCTTTAAAGAAAAGAGGCATTTGATGGCAAATTTAGGTAATTTGACAAACACATCGGAAATCCTGCAGAAATATCAGTTTCGTATGCAGAAAAAATACGGACAGAATTTTCTGATTGATACCAATATTCTCTATAAGATTGTTGACGCGGCACAGATTACGAAAGAGGATTGTGTCCTGGAAATAGGGCCTGGAATCGGAACCATGACCCAGCATCTGGCAGAAGCTGCCGGACGGGTCATTGCAGTGGAGATTGATAAAGATTTGATTCCCATTCTGGAGGAAACCCTTGCGCCTTATGATAATGTTACCTTGTTACATGCAGATATCCTGAAAGTCGATCTGCAGGAGCTGTTAGAAGAACATAATGAGGGAAAGCCAGTCAAGGTGGTGGCGAATCTTCCCTATTACATCACAACGCCGATCATCATGGAGCTTTTTGAAAGTCATATACCTCTCATCAGCATCACGGTCATGGTGCAGAGTGAGGTGGCAGAACGTATGCAGGTGGGGCCCGGCACCAAGGACTACGGCGCTTTATCCTTGGCGGTGCAGTATTTTGCGAAGCCGGAAGTTGTGGCCCGTGTGCCTGCTTCCTGCTTTGTCCCAAGGCCCAATGTGGACAGTACGGTGATTCGTCTGACACGCCATACAAGTCCGCCTGTGGAAGTGATGGATGAAGGGTATCTCTTTGCAGTGATCAGAGCTTCCTTTAACCAGCGCAGGAAGACCCTTGTAAACGGGCTTGTCAATGCGGGAAATCTGGGGGTGACAAAGAATCAGGTAGAAGAAGTTCTTGAGCAGATGGATATCTCTAAAACGATACGCGGGGAAACGTTTACTTTAGAACGATTTGCAGAATTCAGCAATCGCCTTGTCTTAAAGAGAGGTTAAGCAGCCTTTTCATCATAAAGTACAATATAGAGGGATTGTATATTGCGGCATCTCCATATCTTGGTATATTCTTACTGTAAGATTCCAAGCGGGAGGTGCTTTTTTCTTTAGATTTTGTTTACATTGCCAGGCGTCTATGGTAAACTGAAACAGTAAAAAATCGAGTTTCGTTCGACTGTGGGATTCGATTTACGGACGCAGATAAAGCGAAGGGATTGTCGGATTATGGAATCCGCTTTGCAGACTCGCATAAATTTATAAAGTTTTCTAAATACAGTGTAGTAGGGTAAAAGGCAAAGTACAATAATGAGGTGAGCACCTTGGATAAATTTGAATACCAGGTCCGTGTCGAGGAGATTAAGACACTGATAGCAGAGGGAGAGTACGCGGAAGCGGTTCAAATCGCGGATACGGTGGATTGGCGCAGGGTAAGAAGCGTTATGATGCTGTGTACCATCAGCGATTTATACAAGATCAACAGAAGATACCAGGAGAGTAAGGATATTCTTCTTCTGGCTTATGAGAAACACCCTACAGGCAGACTGATCGTATATTCTTTGTGTGAGCTTGCCATCAAGATGGAAGAGTATGTGCAGGCGATTGAATATTATAAGGAATTTGTACAGATAGCGCCGAAGGATACCGGCAGATATGTATTGCAGTACAGACTTTACGAGGCTCAGGATGTGAGCATGGAAGAGCGGATTGCGGTTCTCGAGGAGTTCAAGAAGCGTGAGCCCAGGGAGAAATGGGTGTATGAATTGGCATATCTGTATCATCGGATCGGCCTGACTACCAAATGCGTAGAAGAATGCGATGAGATGTTTCTCTGGTTTGGGGAAGGCAGATATGTGATCAAGGCTTTGGAATTGAAAGCGCTGCATCAGCCTTTAAGTGAAGACCAGCAAGTGAAATATGACCGCTGGGTTGCAGGCAGAAGTGCCGGAGAAGAGATAGAGGATTCGGTGGAAGAGGACGACATACCGGAAGAAGATATGCAGGATACTGATGAGATCAGGTATGAAGAGGATGAGGAGGAAGAAGAGGAAGTCCTTGCAGCGCCTACCACAGAATTACCGGAAGTTAAGACAGTCGATGTGGGGCAGTACAATACCATTAATCTGCAGATGGCTCTGGCGGAAAGCATGAGAGAAGTCCTGGAGGAGGATGAGGATGATCTGGGCGAATTGGCACAACAGGACTTTGATGAACCCGGCGAGGAGGAAGAATTTGCAGAGGAGGAACCTGCAGAAGATAATCTGATGGAGGATGAGGAGACAGAGGAAGAGCCATATGATGATGACGATGACGAAGGCTCTTCTATCACAGAATCCATCATTGCGCCTCTTTTACAGGAGACGGCTAAGCTGCCTGTAATGGATACGGGTGAGTTGAACAAAGACAATGAGGTTCCCCAGCGGGATGATTCACTGTTTTTTGACGCACAGCAGATCATAGAGCAGATGAAAAAGGAAGCGGAGAGACTTCAGCAGGCGGCACTGCGTGCCCAGGCGGCCAACAGGCAGGCCGATCAGATACCGGGAGCAGCCACAGGTGTGCTCACGCCTTTAAATGCGAAACCTACAGAGTATGATAAAATGTTGTCTCAGGAATATGACGGTCAGATCAGTCTGGTAGTGCCCGAGGCAGAGAAGGTTGAGAAACAGATTACCGGACAGCTCAGCATAGATGATATCATGGCTGAGTGGGAACAGGTGAAGAAGACTAACGAAGAGAAACGTATGGAAGATGTCCGTCAGCATATTATGGCACAGACGGGCAGGTTATTTGCGAATTTTGATGAGGCGACAAAGAACGGTCTTCTGGAAGAATTAGAGAAGGCGTTCATGGCGGCTATCATGAAAGAGTCGGGTAAGAAGCCGAAGGTGAAGAAAGTGATTCTTCCCGATGATGATGAAGAGGAAGATGAGGAACCGGCACCGAAGAAGACGCAGGAAAGATCTGTGGACAGGGAAGAGCCGGCAGAACCGGAAGAGACAGAAGTGTCAGAGGAACTGGAAGAGACAGAAGAGCCGGCGGTGGAGACAGACGAGGAACCGGAAGAACGCAGCAGAGTAAGACCCTCCAGGAAACCGTCTCACAGAAAAGGAAAGCCGGCAGAGGAAGCTGAGGAGGAGACTGGGGCACGGGGCAGGGATCTGACAACGGAAGAACAGGAGCTTTTTGGACAGTTCGTACATCACCGCAAGTCCAGGAAGCAGCTTGTGAATGTGCTTGATAATATGAGCCTTGCTTCCTGTACGGGGAATGTTCTCATCAGTGGTGAAGAGGAGGATATGGCGCTTGACCTTGCCAAGGCACTGATCCGGGAGATGCAGTATAATGATGGAAACTTCTCTGGTAAGGTAGCCAAGATAGAAGGGCCGGTCCTCAATAAAAAGGATGTGGCTGCTACCTTTGGCAGGCTGGACAATGGTGCACTGATCATTGACAGACCGAGTAAACTGAGACCGGAGACGGTATCTAAGATGGTGAAATTCCTGGAGAAGGATAACATGGGGCTTTTGCTTCTCATGGTAGACACCAAGCAGAATATTAACGAGCTGGTTGCGAAGCATCCGGCCATATCCAATAACTTTAATCTGCGAGTGGACATAGAACCTCTCGATAATGAGTCTCTTGTGGCGTATGCAAAGCAGTATGCAGAAGAGATGGAGTATTCTATTGATGAGTTTGGCATTCTTGCGCTTCATACAAGGATTGCAGACAGGCAGACCATTGATCATGAGGTGAGTTTGGCAGAAGTCAGGGAATTGGTTGATGAGGCCATTTCCTATGCAAACAAGAAAACGCCGGGACATTTTATGGATGTCCTGCTGGCTAAGAGATATGATGAAGAGGACATGATTATATTACGGGAGAAGGACTTCATGCACTATTAAATCAAAGTACAGGGGGAATAGCAATGGCAGTGAAACAGGAGAAGAAACCGGTGGGAAGACCGGCCAAAAAGGCAACAAAGAAGCCGGTAGATAAAGCGGCTAAGAAGGTGGAGGAGAATCAGGTATTTATCTCTGAGGCTGATCAATATGTGTTTGCCCAGGGCAATCACTATGATATCTATAAGAAACTGGGGGCACATCCTTCTGTGGAAGACGGCGTGAAAGGTATGTTCTTTGCTGTGTGGGCGCCTAATGCAGCCAGTGTGCATGTGATCGGAACCTTCAACGATTGGGATGAAGACATACATCAGATGGAGAAACTTGGGCCGGGCGGTATCTATAAGCTCTTTATTCCTGGGGTGGGGGAGAATGAGTTGTATAAGTTTCTGATCCGTACACCTGCAGGTGAGAAGCTCTATAAAGCAGATCCATTTGCAAATTATGCGGAGATGCGCCCCGGAAACGCGTCCAGAACTTTTGACATCAGCAGATTTAAGTGGTCTGACAGTGTCTGGATGGAGGCGAGACAGAATAAGGATTATAATAAAGAACCCCTGGCAATCTATGAATGCCATATTGGTTCCTGGATGAAGCATCCCGATGGTACAGAGGAAGGTTTCTACAATTATCGGGAATTTGCAGACAGGATTGTGAAGTATCTCAAGGAGATGCACTACACACATGTGGAACTGATGGGGATTGCGGAGTATCCCTATGACGGTTCCTGGGGCTATCAGGTGACCGGCTATTATGCGCCTACTGCAAGGCATGGTAATCCGGAAGACTTTATGTATCTGATCAATACCCTGCACCGCAACAAGATTGGTGTTATCCTGGACTGGGTACCGGCTCATTTTGCCACAGATGCGCATGGCCTGGGATGCTTTGACGGACAGTGCATTTTTGAGCATCCGGACCCAAGGATTGGGGAACATCCCGACTGGGGTACCAAGATTTTTAATTACAGCAAGAATGAGGTCAGGAATTTTCTGATTGCCAATGCACTTTTCTGGATCAAGGAGTTTCATATTGACGGTATCCGTATCGATGCGGTGGCTTCCATGCTCTATCTTGACTACAGCAAGAGAGAGGGGCAGTGGGTGCCTAACAAGTACGGCGGCAGGGAGAATCTGGATGCCATTGAATTTTTCAAACATTTAAATTCTGTGATACATGGTACATATCCCGGTTTCCTGACGATTGCGGAGGAATCCACGGCATGGCCCAAGGTGACAGGAGATGTGGAAGAAGACGGTCTTGGGTTCAGCTTTAAGTGGAATATGGGCTGGATGCATGATTTCTGTGAATATATGAAATTAGATCCCCTGTTCCGTAAGAACAATCATTATGCCATGACGTTTGCCATGAGCTATAATAACAGCGAAAATTATATTCTGCCATTATCCCATGACGAGGTGGTGCATTTGAAATGTTCCATGGTCAATAAGATGCCGGGCTATCCTGTGGATAAATATGCGAATCTGCGTGTGGGATACAGCTATATGTTTGGCCATGCCGGCAAGAAGCTTCTCTTCATGGGGCAGGATTTCGGTCAGGAGAGAGAATGGAGCGAGGCCAGGGAACTTGATTGGTATCTGCTTGGCGAAGAACAGAACAAGGGCATGCATGAGTATGTGAAGGAACTTCTGAAACTTTATAATAAATATCCTGCTATGTATACCATAGACAATGACTGGGGCGGGTTTGAGTGGCTGAATGCAGACGATGCGGATCACAGTGTATACAGTTTCTTCAGAAAAGACGGAACCGGCAAAAATAATATCATGTTTGTGCTCAATATGACGCCCATGATGTGGGAAAATTATAAAGTTGGGGTACCTAAGAAAAAGAAATATAAACTCTTACTGAACAGTGATGAGAAGCGCTTTGGCGGTAATGGACATGAGATTCCGGCAGAACTTACCGCAGTCAAGGAAACCTGCAATTATAAGGATTACAGTATTTCCTTTGATTTACCGCCTTATACGGCAGCAGTCTTTGTTTTCTAGGAAATGTGCCTTAAAGGTTAAGAAAGTGGGAAATCATGCCGAAATAAAGGGTGAATGTGGATAACATTCGCCCTTTTTTAGTAACATAAAGATGTCTGGGAAGCATGGCATCCGCTGTTGCGGGAAAAGGTTGAAAGTTAATTGTGAAGAGTACAAATTTGCAGACTGTGAAAGGAGCATACTTATAAATTATGAAGATTACATTTGATCACAGTCATATCGATCAGAATGTAGACAGGGCAGCAACAGCATATCGAAATACCCAGACGCCCAGGACGGAGGGGACGGGTAATTACGCATTAGACATTTCTGGCAAAGTTATGGATAACAACGCTTACGGAGGTCATGGAAAGACCGCAGAAGAGGTTATGCAGGATGCGGGGCTCATTGATTTGGCCACGCAGAGAGACTATATGACAGTAATGTCTAATACTATGTCTGATGAAGATTTTCAGCGTTTGAAAGAAGAAGGCTATCATCCTGGAGATATGGATATTGAAGAAGTTGTTACCATTGTCGATTCGATAAAGGCAGCGCTTATCAAAGGCGGAACACAGGTGGAAGGTTATACCGATGATCTGGATGCGGAGACTCTGCGTCAGATTACGGGAAGCGAGACCTTTGCCAGAGAACTCTATAGACAGTTTAAGGCTCATGATATCCCTGTAACCAGAGAAAATGTGACGGCGGCGAAACAGGCATATGACCGGGCAGCGCAGATGGAGACGCCTTCGGAGGGCACCGTGAAATATATGGTGGAGAATGATATGGAACCCACCATAGACGATTTCTACCGGGCGGGTCACAGCGCAACACCCGATAGCCACAGACAGGGACATGGCTACTATGCTTCGGATAATACTGGTTATTATGCAAAGAAGGCAGAAGACTATAACTGGGAACAGTTAAGACCCCAGATGGAGAGGGTGCTGGAAGAGGCAGGTCTAGAGATTACCGAAGAAAACCTGGAAGGGGCGAAGTGGCTTATTGAGTCAGGCGTACCGCTCACAAAGGAAACTATGGCGAAACTGCATGAAATCGGGCAGGTGAAGCTTCCCCAGGATACGGCCCGGGTTTTGGCGGCAGTGGCTGCGGCGATTTCGGATGGCAAGAGCGCGGATAAGGCTAATCTGGCAGATGGCAGGAGTAATGTGGAGAGGGCAGCTGATTATGTGGAGGCTTTTGCGCAGATCAGCGATGAGGCCGTAGATGAGGCTGTTGCCGAAGGAAAAGATTTAAATCTGCAGAATCTGGAAAAGGAACAGCGCAAGATTGCGCAATATGGTGTGTCGGAAAATACACCGGAAGCGATCAGCGCGAGACGTCAGTTGGAGGAAGTCCGGCTGATGATGACCATAGAGGCTAACCGCAAACTGTTAGAGAGCGGTTATTCCATTGATACTACGGACTTAGAGCAGCTGGTAGATGCCTTAAAGAAGCTGGAGGAGGAGTGGAACCGGAAGCTGTTCGGGGAAACCGGTACGGCAGATAAGGCGGCATTATACAGTGAATTCCAGCAAAAGACCCAGGAGATTCCATTCCTGCCGGCGGCTGTGCTGGCCAGGTATATTGGCGAAGAGGATTTATTTACGCTTGACAGCGTACATACAAACGGTACGGCACTTAAAAATGCTTATGAGGCGGCCAGAGAATCCTATGAGACACTGATGACGGCGCCGAGGGCAGATATGGGGGACTCCATTCGTAAGGCATTCCGTAATGTGGATGATATCCTGAAAGATATGGGACTTGAGCAGAATGAGGAGAACCGCAGGGCAGTACGGATCTTGGGCTATAACAGCATGGATATCACCCAGGATAATATGGACGCAGTGAAAAAGTACGATATGGAACTTTGCCAGACTATCCGTAAAATGACACCGGCAGTATCCTTGCAGGCAATCCGGGACGGCAAAAATCCTCTTAATATGACCATTGAGGAATTGAATCAATATCTGGACGAGAGTGGCCATACAGAGGAATTGAAAGAAGAGAAATTCAGCAAATATTTATACAAGCTGGAACAAAATCATGCAATTGACGAAAGGGAAAGAGAAGCATATATAGGAATCTACCGCATGTTCAGGCAGCTGGAAAAGACGGATGACGCAGCAGTGGGCAGCCTGATTAGGGAGGGTGTGGGACTCTCTTTCCAGAATCTGCTTACAGCCATGCGCAGTACGAAGCGGCAGGGCATGGATTATACCGTGGATGATGAATTCAATGGTGTAAATGCAGTAAACAGTGGGAAATCTATCACAGATCAGATTTTAAGCGCCTTTCCAGCCCTGGAACAGACAGGTGCGGATGCCCAGACATTTTCACAGGGAGAGGAACAACAGGCTAGAGAGGGTGCGGAAGCCTATTACCATATGCTGGCCGGACAGATTGCAGATACCATGGAGCCGGAAATGCTTGAGCAGATGGAGCTGCGGGCAGACATGACCATGGAGGAAATGGCCGAAGGCTTAGAGCAGATGGCTGCGGATGACAAGTTGGAGGCTGCCTATCTGCAGGAGCAGCAGCAGCCTTATCAGGATCTGCAGGAAGTGGAAGATGCTGTGGTGCGGGAACTTTTAGCATATAAACAGCCGGTAACAGCCAATAATCTGACAGCAGCAACGGCGCTTAGAAAGAAACCGGGCGCCTTGTACAAGAAACTGCATGAGCTGGAAGGAAATGCAGAAAGTCCAAGAGGAAAAGAGGCTTCTGCACATCTGATAGAGAGCCTGACAGATAAAGACAGTGCCAATGAGGCCTATGAGGAGATGCAGGAGACCTTTCAGGAGATTCTGGAGGAGGCCAAAGAAGAACAGACATCCTATCTGGATCTGAAGACCCTGCAAAGCTGCCAGAAGCAGCTGGCACTGGCAGGCAGCCTGGCGAAAGAGGAGAATTACCAGATTCCGGTAGAGATCAATGGTGAACTGACAGCTGTCAATCTTAAGATTTTACACGGCGGCGAGGGCGGTAAGGTCAGCGCATCCATGGAGACAGAAGAATATGGTCGGGTGAAAGCGCAGTTTTCCGTGAGGAATCAGACCGTATCCGGCTATATTGCTTGCGACAACAAGGAAGGGACAGAAAAGCTGTGGAAAATACAGGATGGCCTGAAAGAGGCGCTGGCAGTGGACACAGCGGATGGCGGTCCCCTGAAGGTTGGCAGCGTGGGCATTATGTACAGCAAAGAGGCAAATAGTGAGGGGTATACACTGAAGGACTTAGAAACAGACGAGAGTATACGGACTGCGGATTTGTATCATATAGCGAAAGTATTTATCAAGAGCGTGACGGCATAAAGGAGGAGAATAATCATGAAAATCAGTTATAATGCGGCGGCAATGCGCGCCAGTAATGCATTGAATGCATCAGACAGTAGGGTATCAAAGTCTCTGGAGCGTCTTTCCTCCGGTCTTAAGGTGACTTCATCAAAGGATAATCCGTCAGGTTATGCCATCGGAAAGAAGATGAATACGCAGATTACGGGTATTTCTGTGGCAAAGCAGTGTTCTAATAACGGTATTTCCATTATCGAAACGGCAGACGGTGCATTGACTGAGGTGCATGAGATGCTGCAGAGGATGAATGAACTGGCAGTAAAGGGTGCAACCGGAACGTTGACTACCGCTGACAGGATGACCTTGAATGAGGAGATTAAACAGCTCAAGGCAGAGGTGACCAGGATTGCCAGTGACACGGAGTTTAATGGCCAGCCGCTTCTTGACGGAAGTTTTGACCTGAGAGGGTATACGAATAATCATAAGGCTAAAGTCGATTATTATTCGGATGAGGTAGTTTCTAAAAAGTATACCATTGATGAACTGACAGTTGTATATAATGCTGACGGCACTATCAATAAAGATGCCACAACAGTGGTATTGAAAGACAATGGGGAGGATGCTTTTCCAGTGGGTGTGGAATTTAGCTCAGTGGGACAGGATAAGATCACGTTGACCGGCCCGCAGGATTTTGAGATGACAATAGCTATCGAGCCGGATCCGGTGAAAGATGCAGATGGGAATATTGTTGGTTATAATCCCGTGAGTCTGGTAGAGCCGTCGCAGGTTACAGTGCCTAATTTCGATGCTACATATAATTTTCAACTTGATGGTGCAGGAACAGGTTATGTAGCAGTATTGGATCAAGAGGCTACGGCACAGGCTTTCGCGGATGCCCTCAAAAATGCGGCAGGGACAGATATTCCGGAAGGAGCGAAGGTAACTTCTGTTGTCAGTGACGATGCGGCTGGAACGGATACGATTGTTATCTCAGATGATAATGGCTTCCGACTGGAACTTCAGTGTACAAAACCGACAACAACGCAGGTTCCGCCAGCGGTTCCGGCTTCACAGACAGTTGCGGTTGGCGGCGGTCAGGAAACGGCTTCCCAGGGACTGGTCTTAGATGTCACAGGTATTGGTTCCATGGATACCCAGACAGGCGCGAATGAAGGACAGCAGCTTGAAATCCGCATTCCCACCATTTCCTTGAGCAGACTTGGCATTGAAAAGACAGAACTGACCACGAAGGACAGTTGCTCAGATGCAATTAATGAAATCAGAGAGGGTATTCTCTATATCTCTTCTGCAAGAAGCAGACTGGGTGCCTATCAGAATCGCCTGGAGCATACGGTGAATAATCTGGATGTGACGGGAGAAAATATGACAGCTTCTTACTCACGTATCATGGATGTGGATATGGCGGAGGAGATGACCAGTTATACAACCGAGCAAGTAATATCCCAGGCGGCAGTTTCTATGCTTGCACAGGCCAATGAGAGACCGTCGCAGGTGCTTCAGTTGTTGCAATAGGTGTAGAAAATTTGCTGACGCAAATTATCTACCAGAGAATTTACAAAGGTAAATTCTCTGAGGATGTGTTGTATGCTGTAGATTGTTTATGATTGGAGAGGTGTCATAATGACCAAGGAATTGAAACAGGAGTATACATTTAGGATTACGCAGGCGAATAAGACGCAGCTGATCACGATTCTTTATGAAATGGTTCTGCTCTATATTGATGAGGCGCAAGAGGCTTTGGATGGGGATAACAGGACGGATTATAAAATGTCGGTTCGCAAGATACAGGGTTGTATGAATGAACTTCTGGATTCCCTGCATTTGGAATATGATCTGGCACAGAGACTCTTGCAGTTGTATCTCTATATCAACAGAGAGCTTGCACAGGCGTTGATACATTATAACATGGAGCCCCTGGAGCATGTCCGTATGATAATTGGAGAGCTCCAGAAGGCCTATAAAAAGATTGAAGACCAGGATCAGTCGGGCCCTGTTATGGGCAATAGCCAGACCGTGTATGCCGGGCTTACTTATGGCAGAAATACGCTCACGGAAAATATAGCTGATCCCGCGGCCAACAGAGGTTTTTGTGTATAAATTACGGAGCCATCAGCGGGCGATACGCCTCGGCACGTTTTTCTTCAGGCAGCAGATTTGTTTCTGCTGCCTGTTGTAATAAGTACTTATAACGTTTCATGACAGCATTAAGTTCGAAGATGTAACAGTCAATCAGATCGGGATCGGTCACATTATCAAATCCCAAGTAGGCATTTTCCAACGCAAATCTGGCTTGTGCCAGTTCATCTCTTATCGTTAGCTTTTCGCCGTCCACAATCACATCATTTTCCACCGGAATATGCGGACTCTGCCTAAAGATAACTCTCATACAATACACCCACCTTTCCACAAAATAGAATATTCAGAACTTCTTCTCATTCAAGTATAGGTAAATTTTGGATAAATATTCATGTAATATTTAATTATCGCTGTGCATATGGTATTAGCAGATAAGGGCAGGAATTCATTTATGGAGGTTTTTATGGAAAATATGGGCGGTATGGCAGCGATTCTCGGCGTGTGCCTGGTAGTGTTGATCATTGGGGCGATGGGAAAAAAGGTGGAGTGGCTGGTTAACTTTATTTTGCGGGCAGTCATGGGGACGATAGGGATTTACGGACTGAATCTTTTACTGGCATCGCAACAGCTTCCTGTGGCGGTAGGTATTAATCCATTTACTGTTTTGACATCCGGATTCCTTGGATTTCCTGGGGTCGCAGTACTTTACGGAATTCATTTCTTCAAAATTTTGTGAGATTTTCACAAAAAGGATTTTTTTCTGAATTAACTCTGGACAAGTTCTACTGATGTGGTATAATTCAATTCACAACTCAAGAAATTCTATGCGAAGTGAATACTTCCATTCAATGCCGTCTGGCATCAGGGATATCTCCCAATTATTTCGTTGAGTCTAAATCATATAAGTTATGGAGGTGGTCTATTGGACTGAGTATTTTTCAATCTGTTTTACTTCTTCTGCTATTGCTGTCAGCATTTGCAGATCTTAAGACAGACCGGATTCCAAATGGTTTCATTCTGCTTGGCATTTTCATCGGAGTTTGCGGCAGCCTTTGTACAGGAAGGACATTTCTGGAAATCATCGGTTCTGTATCTTTGGCGTTTCTGCTTTTATATCCTCTGTATAAGATTGGTGTTCTGGGCGCAGGTGATGTAAAGCTGATTATGATGATCGGAAGTTTCTGCACTGCAGGAGAACTTTTGGTTATACTGGCGGGAGCCTTTGTGATTGGGGCGGTATTTTCGCTGGTAAAGTTACTGGTGGAGCATAACGGCAGGGAAAGACTCTGTTACTTTATCGACTACCTGTCAGATGTTGTGCGGTCAGGGCACTGGAAGATTTATGGAGAAGATCTGGTGCAGGATTATCATGCATATCGCAGGAATAAGATTCATTTTGCCGTACCGATCTTATTCAGCGCGGTGATGAGAACAGGAGGTTTGTTTTGAATCAGAAGATTATGGCAATCTGCGACATTGAGGAGGGATATGCCTTTCGTATGGCAGAATATATGCTGGAAAAAGTAAGACTGCCATATACACTGCATCTGTTTACGGCTGCAAGTGAGCTGGAAAAGTTTGCCAGGCGGGAGGAGATTGCAGTCTTGCTCATAGCAGAGAGTGCATTAAAGCTTCTCAAAGAAGAGAGTATCCGGCAGCAGGTTTTACAGATGTTCGTGCTGCAGGAGAGCGAACATAAAGAATGGGAAGATTTATGCTATATCAGTAAATACCAGAGTCCGGAGAGAGTGGTTCAGCTGATGCTTGAGTATGTCACCGATCTGGCTGACTGGAAAATGGAAGATGTGGAGCGGGAAACAGCGGTAAAGATGATAGGTATTTATTCTCCTGTAAAAAGATGCTTACAGACCTCATTTGCGCTGTCTCTGGGACAGATTCTTTCTAAAGAGCATAAGGTTCTGTATTTGAACCTTGAGACATATTCCGGGCTGGCACGGCTGCTTAAGAAAGAGTTTACGGCAGACATCATGGATGCAATGTATTGTTTTCAGAGCGCCAGAGAAAAGCTTGTCTTGCGGATGCCATCTATCATACAAAATATAGGCGGGCTTGATTATATTCCGCCGTCTCAGCACTCTTTTGGGTTTCAGGAAGTGACGGGGGAACAATGGCTGGATTTTTGCAGGGATGTGGCGATGATTGGGCAGTATGAATTTATCATTTTGGATGTAGGTGAGGGTGTTAATGATTTGTTTCAACTATTAGGAAACTGTTGCAAGATATACACAGTTACCCGGGATGATGAATTTGCAAAAGCCAAACTTGACCAGTATGAACAGAGTCTTAAGTTTAACGGACTGGAAGAAATTGCAGAAAAAACTGTTCAATGCAGATTTCCCATATTCCGGGAGCTGCCGGAAAATCTTGAAATGATGACCAGAGGAGAATTGGCTGCATATGTGAGATCAATTATCAAAGAGGACATTTATGAATAGCATACAGGATATAAAAAGTGAATTAAAGGAGAAATTGGCAGAGAGTATCGATTATTCCCGGGAAAGCAGTGACGAAGAAATCCGGGAACTGATAGACGACATGCTGATCCGGGAAAGTAAGAAAGTGCCGCTTTCCTTGACGGAGCGGGACAAACTGCGCAGGGAACTCTTTCATGCAATCCGCAAGCTGGATGTGCTGCAGGAGTTTGTGGATGACCCGCAGGTGACAGAGATTATGGTCAATGGACCAGACAATATTTTTGTGGAACGGGGAGGCCGGTTATATAAAAGCGATCTTAAGTTTGAAAACGGTGAAAAACTGCACAATGTGGTTCAGCAGATTGTGTCAGATTGCAATCGGGTGGTGAATGAAGCTTCTCCCATTGTGGATGCCAGGCTGCAGAACGGAGCGCGGGTTAATGTAGTCTTAAACCCAGTAGCCTTAAACGGCCCCATTCTCACCATACGGCGTTTCCCGGACAAGCCCATCACCATGGAAGATTTGATTTCTTTTGGGTCAGTGACGAGTCAGGTGTGCGAATGGCTCGGCAGACTGGTGAAGGCCAAGTATAACATTTTTATCAGTGGCGGCACAGGATCTGGCAAAACCACATTTTTAAATGCACTGTCCCATTATATTCCTGCGGAAGAACGTATTATTACAATCGAAGACAGCGCAGAACTGCAGATTTGCAGTATACCGAATCTGGTACGCATGGAGACCAGAAATGCCAATGTGGAAGGATGTCAGGAGATTACCATCAGAGATCTGATCAAGACATCACTGCGTATGAGGCCGGACCGGATTATCGTAGGGGAAGTAAGGGGCGGGGAAGCCTTTGACATGATGCAGTGTCTGAACACCGGGCATAGACAATGAACAACTTCTCGACATAACGAAGATGTCTGTTTTTCCTATATTTGAATTTACTTATTTTGCAGAGAATGAAAGTTATTCAAAGAGGGCAGAGGGTAGTTTTATGAATGAGAAGGAATTGTATATTTCTGTCAAAGTTATGATAAAAGCAAGAAAAACTTTATAATGTTTTTCTACATTATCTAGTATAAAATTAGTAGAAGATACATTATATAGTATTTATTATTGACAAAAAATATGAAATTGTGCTATATTTATACAAATGTAGAAAGAAGTTTAATTAAACAACAGGAGAGTTTCTCATGTGGAACAGGCGACGTATTAAAAAAATTTCAAAAGAATTTGTAAAAGTTAAGAAGACAATATTTAAATTATATAATGGAAAAGATAGCGAATTAAGTGTACAGATTATGTTGTCGCCTTATCAAATAGCAAAACTTTTTGGGCTAAAAATTATATTCTCTGATCTCGAAGGTGATGTCCCGTCTTTCTTCAGTCGAACCAATTTAACTATTTATATTTCACAGGTATATATTGGAGATGATTATGCGATAAGGCAATTATGTGCACATGAGTTGGGACATTTTTTTTTACATAAAAAATTAATCGCAGAAATGAATAATTTTGCGAGTAAAGAAATAGAAGAATATGAGGCAAATGTATTTTCGATTTTATTAATGCCGCAGATTATGAAAGGGGAAAAATGGCAAAATATGAAACCTAAAATCTTAAATGATATGATGTACAAAAAAATAAAAAAATAAAAAAATATTAAAATAATAAGTACAACTAAATTTCTTATTATGACAAAATACACTTTTCAATATTTATATAATTTATTAAAGATTGAAAGGAAAAGTATTTATGGGAAAAATAATTTATATTTCAAATTTTACTAATGTTACAAAGGGAGATAAAATGAACAGAAAGTTTTTAAGAAGTATTCGAGCAAAATCAAAAGGAATAGAGGATATGCCTAGTAGGGCACAAGAGGTTTTAGACTGTTTTCATATTAATGATTTTTCATCAGGAGTTCCAATTGTTGAAATATTAACAAATATGGGTTTTAAAATTTTTCAAAGTGATTTGGAACCAGATGATTTATCTGCATACATAGCTGTAGATCCAACATTTAAAGATACTTTTGGCTCAAATAAAATAACATGTGTTCATGTAAAAGATAATTTGGGGCATAAAACATTTGCATTAGCACATGAACTAGCCCACTATCTTTTTGATTTTGATGAAAGTAAATCATTATATTATTATGATACTTATTTTCCCAAAGAAAACGAAGATAAATTTGAGGAGAGACGAGCAAATAAGTTTGCCGCGAACCTCTTAATGCCTGAAAAAGTTTTTATACAAAAATTTGAAGATTTAAAAAGTCTACAAAGCAAGGTTGATATTGTAAATGAATTAGGAAAATATTTTAATGTTTCTCCTACAGCGGTTTTGAAGAGATTTGAGGAATTAAATATAAAAGGATTTGATGATTATGAAGATAACTGAGGAGAAATATGGGAAAGAATAAAGACAGTTTAAGAAACAGAGAATTAATTATACAAAATTTAGCAAGTGCTGCAAATGTTCAACATATAAGAACAGATAAAGCATTATTGTATAGAAGTGATACTTCTAGTTTATCTGAGCATAATGAACATTATACAGCATTGTTAAGAGCCTATGTGGAAGATTTCAAGGAAAACTCTATAAAAAAGAGGAATAATAAAGATGAGTTATTTGGAATTGCTAAATGTTTACTTCTATTTGTTCCTTTATTGACTTTGATATTTTTGATTGTTACATTATTTCTTTTTGCTTTTAAAAAAATCAATTTTTTTGAAACATTACCTGGATTAATTACTGCCTTAGTTTCTTTATTGGGTACTTACATGGTGATTCCTCAGATGATTACAAAATATTTATTTAATAAGAAAGAGGAAGAGCATTTAGCAAATATTATTAGTAAAATTCAAGAATATGATAGGGATATTAGGAATATATCAAAAAATAATAGTGAAATATAAGAGAAAAGTGTTTTTAAGTTGTATTTCATATATACTATTGATACAGTATAAGTTGTTGTTTTGTTATTCTGTTTACAAGTAATATTATGATAAGATGAAAAGTTATAAAAATTGTAGGTGATTTGACATACAATTGAAGTATATGCAGCATACAGCCTTAAGCATCGTAAAAGATATAGCTATACAACTTGTTTATATAAAACCAGAATCAATAAAAGATTCTATTTTTTGCATACATCCGTATATAAGTAATTCTATAATTTTATTTCTAGATACCAATGAGTCATTCAACATTTTTCAAGATATAGAAAAATATTGTATATGGCAAGAGGCATTTACGGAAAATATCAGACACATGAGAAATGCTTATACTATTGCTTGCTTGATAAAAACTTACTATAGACCTGTGTTTTTTGAGTCTATCAAAGAATATTTATCTGAAAAAGATTTTGCAGAAATTTTGTCAAATTATTGGGCGGCAGTTGGAATAACAGATGTGCCAAAAACAAAATTTCTATCGTGGTTTCAGGAAGCAAATAAATCATATTTAATGGATAAAGGTGAAAAAAAGATTTTTGATGCATTGCCCGAAAAAGTTACTATTTACCGTGGAGTGGATGATCCTGAGTATAAATATGGATTTTCGTGGACTTTAGATAAAAAAGTAGCACGATGGTTTGCTAATCGAAATCAGGGCAACAGTACGTATGTATATGAATGTACTGTGGATAAGAAAGATTTAATATGTTATTTTCAAATCAGAAATGAAAAGGAAGTAATAATAAATCCAGAAATATTAAAAGAATATGAAATAAGAACAATATACTGAGGTATCATACAAAAAAATGAAATATATTTTTTGAAACCATCTATATTATAGTAAGGAAGGTGAAATACCTTGACTTGCAGAGCAAAACTATTCTCTTATGTCTTTTGCGATTTCCTCTATGGCAACTATGACGGTTTTTAGAAATATTAAGCAAAAGTATACATTCTGGCTCTGCGCATTAAATTTATCATAGTAATCACCTTTCTCCTTTTGTCAAAAAAATGTTTGTTTGAAGAAGCAGCCTTGCCTTAGGACTGCTTTTTCTTATTAACAGGATATTCTTTCATGAGATTTTTTCCTGATTTCTTTTTTCCCCAGCTTTAACCAACACATTTCATTAATCAGGTTGTAGTCGATACCTGCATCTATCCATCTGCATAAGTCTCTATATAAAACATGGTTTCCACCAAGAATATCATAATGGAATAGTTTTTGGGTTGTTTTATAGAATTATCTTGTAACTAAAAACAAGGCTGAAGGCTCTTCAGTATTGGAAAGGAGATAGGATATATGGGACAGTATACAAATTTAAATGGCGAACAGGTCAAGAAAAGAGTTGAGGAACTGATCAATCAATATGCCAAACATGGCATCCAATTGCTTTTAAATGCAGATTACATCCATGATAACAGGCAGAATGAGGTTTGGTATGGCGGTGAGATCGCAAGTTTTGAGTATCAAAATCGCTATTCTGTTTATATCGACGCAATAGGGGATGTAGAAATGAGTCTGTATGACGAAAATGGCGAATATATCACAAGAGTGAAAGACAGGTGGAATATTGGGTTTTTCTATGATGAGATGCGCTCTTATATTCCTGATGATGAGACTCTTGAACGTTACTATGGTTTCAACGGTGAAAAAGCACGCTTGATCGTTGAGGACAGCAATTGGTTGGAAGTTTCGATCCGTGATAATGAGGAAGAGATGTGGTTTGATCTGGATCTCATACTTGACTGTGATGGTGTTCTGGATATTGGCTATGAAAAGGTCATAGAACTTGTTGAGGAAGCCATAAAGGAAAATGAAACTGATTAAAGAAAGGTAATTGTTGGCGAGGCCGTGGAAGATAAGGAGACTGAGAAGGAATAGGACGTCTGAAACGGCAGAGGCAGATATGCAGGAGGAAACTAGAAAGAACAGTTTCCTTTTTAAGTGTTAGTAATGAATGTAGGTTAAATACTATCTATTTCCAGGGTTATATTTTATCTGATCTTATCTAAGATATATGGATGATAAGTAAACTGTGTAGATAGTTTACGGCGAAAGGGCAAAATGGAAGTGCGGACTAAATATTAAGAACAGGAGGGAAATTGATATGAGAGAAGAACTGGAAAGGCTCTATAAGGAAAATCTGGCAAAAGGGATGAGCGAGGAAGATGCCCAGACCGAAGCATTTGCTGTCATCTACAGCAAATATGATGATGCAGATATTGACAGGGAGTTGGATGGACGAAATGTATGAAGTCAGAGAGGAGAATGATATTAGGGACTATGTAAAAGTTTATGGCGAAAGGAATGATATGGAATGAAAAATGGAAAATTTGATGTGGGAACGATCATCAAGGGAAAAGATTTAAAGAGTAGTATACTATGTAAGATTCTCCCAGAGGATATGGTGGTGCGGGAATCTTATGTTCATACCCATCAGTATAAGGTTGGTATGAACACGGATTTATTTTTTGTAAAAGAAAACTGTGAAACAGGGATGTATTTCTATCTGATAGAAGATATATGTGGTCATCTTGATCAGGGGACAAAATTGGCTGTGATAGAGATCCCTGACGATGAAGATGTCTATGTAGATCATGGAAAATTTTGTACTCACCGTTTTCAGATTACAGAGATAATGTCTTATAGTGAGACGGCAACATGGCAGTATCTGTATGAGAATGGGGCAGATATAACTGCACAAGACGATTATGCCGTTAGATGGGCAGCAAAAAACGGCCATCTCGAAATAGTAAGATACTTGTTTGAAAAAGGAGCTGATATAACGGCAAAGAACAATTATGCTGTCAGACTTGCAGCGTGCAATGGTCATCTTGAGGTAGTGAGATACCTGTATGAGAAAGGGGCCTATATAATGGGTTCTGTTTGGACAGTCAGACAGGCAACAAAAAATGGACATACAGATGTTGTGGAATATCTGCGTGAGATGGGGGTATAAAAGGAGCAGTCTTACGGAGCAGCTTTAGTAATGCCTGATCTTTTAACTTAATGTATTTGGGAACTGGAGAGATCTGGTTCCTTTTTTGTATTGCGGCAGTGGATAAAGCCGCCTGCAAGATACAGGCAGCTTATGAGATATATCCATTTTTTAAGGACATAGATTGAAAACACGTTCATAGGTTATACTTTTCTTTCAACGGGTAGTAGATGTAATCTACATGGATATCATTCCAGTTCTGTCTTGGGATCCTCATATTCTGGAAAAAGCTGTCTCGTTTGGTGAGTCCAGATCTTTCCTGTCTGGCATAATCATAGCCCTGTTCCTTTTCTTTATCCTGTAAAGAAAGGATCCTGTCAGCATCGGACATATATACCTGCAGGGTTATCTGCGGGAAAAAACCAAGATACCTTTCTAACATGAGATAAATGCAGATGATGTTCTCATAGATTTTTTTGAGATACATATTGTTGCATTTATCGAAGATGCCGATGGTGATTGTTTCACCTGTTGGTTTTCCAATGAAGAAGAATCCTGCGGCCGTCATATTGAAAAGGGAATAGTAGTTCCTTTTATATTCTTTGGGTGAGGAGATCAGATCCCTTTCTCTTTCCAATCGCTCTTTTATGTCCAGATAATCAGAATAATCATCATCAATCTGATATCCAAGAAAATTTCGCTGATGGTGGTACAGATCAGCGGTGATCTTATAGTAATCATCCATAAAATCAGAACTGCGGGGGAAACCAGATGCAAGAAGTTCCTTGTCTTTGATAGGAAACTTCTCGTAAAGGTTTCCGTATAGCTGATAAACGGACATTTGGTTTTCTGTTGTAAAGACAGAGATGCAGTAATCTGTTAAGAAATTTAGCAGATTCTGTAAGGTCAGTTCCATAGAAAGTTGCTCCATCAGCGGAACAGCTTGTCTTATGATGAATTCAGTCCTGTATATATTGTGCCAGATTTTTCTGTTGTTCAGCTTAACAGAGCAGGAATCCCTTGTGCTGCATTCGTGGTACATGGCAAGGGGAAACTTTGTCATAATATAAAGGCAGGTCTTTGTATCAGTAGCCTGTTTTTTGACTAACAGGCCATAGGAGAGCAGGTCAGCGATCATATCATTTGCTTTGTGTTCACCTATTTGGTAGAAGATCCTGACTAGTGTAACCACCTGCTTTCTTAGCATAAATCCGCCGCCTATGTAGACAAGTATATTCAATATGGGTATATTCCTGTTAAAACATTCTTCCTTTGCCAGCCTGCTTTTGGTCCTGGCAGAGATATTTTCGTTCCTGTACATATGTGATTTCACACTCCTTTTTATCTGTCTGTAAGCACTTGAAAGGCTTACCTTACATCATAGATAAAAG
>ERZ777305.761-NODE-761-length-49008-cov-39.768982_pt1 | contig 49008 bp, 60 predicted proteins | sample MGYA00374965_ERZ777305 | MGnify/ENA primary metagenome ERZ777305 (study PRJEB29328, sample SAMD00013331) | mouse gut metagenome | study: EMG produced TPA metagenomics assembly of the Metagenome analysis of fecal microbiota from mouse which was promoted...
GAATTTACGGCAATTCATCTCAATTCATTAAAAATGGTGCTGGTGGCACCACAGAAGTAACCCCGACCTCGGTCGGGGTTATATTGTAAACAGGCGATTATCAACGGTTTACACACGCCCCGTCGGTAGTCAATTTTTAATAAAATGTCGGCACATCCGTAGGCACATTATCAGGCAGTTACGGTAAATGTCGGCTCAAAAGTTGGCACACCACAAATGGCGAAAGTAACAATCAAACGGCGCAACGAAAGTGAACGCGCTGACGGTCGGGCGGCTCTTTATGCCGTCCTTAACATCGAGCGGATAAAAATCCGCCTTCCTCTCGACATCGCGGTAACCTCTGCGGAATGGGACCCAGTAACGGAAAGAATCAAGGGGCGAGGCCAGGAGGTAAAAGACAAGAACCTGATTATCTCAAATACAAAAGCGAAGATCTCCGATATACTTGTACGCGCGAGGCTCACGGGCGAATCTCTAACAAAAGATGGTTTTCTCGCCCTTTATCGTCGTCCGGCTGAAACCCTGAACTTTGTCGACTATGCCAGGCGGCATCTCGATGAACTTAAAACGGCACTCCAGCCTCAGACGCTACGGCATCACAAGGCGGCCCTCAAGAAACTGGAGGGCTATAACGCAGCCCTTCAGATAAGCGACATCACCCCCGAATGGCTTCAGGTATATGCCGCACACCTCCGGAAACACTACGACAACAACCCAGGCACCATACGGAAAAATATGTGCGTTATACGTATGCACTATTACGCGGCAATGAGAGCAGGAAAGGTAAGAAACAACCCTTTCGACGTGTATAAACTCCCTGCCGCGGACCCTTCCGTTATTTATCTTACCGAGGAGGAATTAAACTCCCTCGCCGCCCTGTATAACTCCGACATACTGCCGGAAAATGAACAGGACGTTTTACGATTTTTCCTGTTCATGACATTCACGGCAATGCATATATCAGACGCGAAAACCTTGCAGATAGAGCAAATAATCGGGGGCGAAATACATTACCGCCGTACCAAGACTCATATCCGCGTAAATATTCCACTGTCGAAACCGGCGGCAAAACTCGTGGAATACTATCAAGCCGGAAGAGTCCGCGGCAATCTGTTTCGGAATCTCCCAACCGACCAAGCCTTTAACCGTATAATCAAAAGGGTATGTATGCGCGTGGGAATCAACAAGCCGGTGAGCGCGAAAGCTGCCCGCCACACCTTTGCCACTCTGTACTATAAAAAGAACTCCGGCGATCTCGGCACACTTTCAAAACTGTTGGGGCATACCTCCGTAACAACTACGATGATATACGCACACATAATGAAAGATAGCCGCGTCGCCGGAGTTTCCGCCTTTGATGACATGCTTTAAGGCATATTAAAAACGTCTGGCCATATGGAATCAATTTAATTTATCTTCCATCCGTCATGACACCGGCTGGAAGTCTTCGAATGCGGGGCACCAGTCAGTCGACATGTTGCCACGTTCCAATTTGGCCTTATAGATTGATGAAACCGACGTGCCCGTGCTGGGCATCTGGTAGATGCGTAAAAACTTATTGCTCGGTGGCGTTCCCGTCGGTGCGACTTTGGTCCATTTGAACGTCGTTTTCGACACCATGCGCCCGTAACCGTCCGATTTGAATTCAGCAATACGGCAAAGAACCGCATGGCCTCCCGAGTTGAACGCCTGCAGGCGTGTGCGGTCGGAACCGAGCGCACCGGTGAGGGTGAGCGTCACCGTCTCCCCCTCCTTCAGGTCGTCGGCAAGGTCGTAATCTGCCAGTCCATAGTCTGCGTTTACGTGGGCTACGGCCGATTTCTTCAGCAGGTTGCGTCCGCAACAATGTACCATTTTATCCTCCGCCGAGGTTATTTCCGCCTGAAGGGCTTCCAGCACCAGCGTGACAGCGCGTTTGAGGGCATCGAACCCTATGAATTTCTTTGCCATCTGTGATATGGATTAGCGGTTATTCTTCAGATGCAGCCGCGACCGAGGCAAACCATGTGTCAACTTCCGCAGCGGTGATCTCGGATATGTTCAGGTTGGCGTCGGGTACTTTTTTATCGGAGCCGAGCGGACAGAGGCCGTTGGCGGCATTTTTGGAGTTTTTGAATGTGTTGAGTGCCGAGACTTCTGAGCGCAGCGTAGCGCCCTCCCCTCCATCGTAAGCTGTGCCTGCGGTTGTGCCGATGGCGAGAGATTTCGAGATTTCGACCAGCGCCGACCCGCTCCAGCGATAGGTCTTGTTGGTGGTGGTGTCGACGTATATCTTGCCGCTTTGCGGGGGATAGCCGTTGATAGGATCCTGGTCGGCCAGTTCTCCCCAGGATGAAGCCCCGCCCCAGTTGGCATAGTATGTCGTGCCCACTTTTATGATGAACTTCTTGGTCGGGGAGCAGTAATACACTTCCCCGCTCTGGGTGGTTGATGTCGTCGATATGGTCGGCTTGGTCGACAGGAATCCGGCGAACTCCAGCACGTCGTCGACGAAAGAGGGCAGCTGGGAGGTCGGGATTTTCATGTTTACGTCGAGCGAAGCCACGCCGTTTGGCAACCCTTTGCCGTTTCCCACTTTCGCTTTTATCAAATCGTTAACCCGGGCTTCCGTAGGAAGCGTTCCGACAACCGTGTCTGTCTGTTTGATTTTCGCGAGAATCGCCTTTGCGGCTGCCTCGCCCATGAATTTCTTTGCCATGTATGTATGCTGTTAAATTGGTTTTAGATAATGTCGGTTGAACTGTCTATTTGCGCAACTCCTTTTGAACCTTGCAAGTCGGAGTAGATTTGCTCGATGTCATCTGCGGTCAGCTCAGTCAGGTTTCCGGCCTCATAGATTTCCGGCACGAGAGGCCGCCATCTGCTCCATAGGCCGCTGCGATGGTAGCGAGTGTATTGTCTCACCTCATAATCACTATGATGAAATCCAAATGAGCCGTTGACAGAGTCGGGTATGCAATTAGTTGTGAACATCTGTGTCACAGCGGAACCGCATGGTGAGACGAACAGGTCAAGCATCCCCACTATTCTTGCGAGCCCATCGTCGTATGTCGGGCCGTATGTGACGAAATATGTAGCATGCGGCTCCCACAGGCGGATGTCTTGGTCCGGTCCCAAAGAGTCAAGATCCTCTATACCGATTGATTTCATGTTGGTGGTGCCCAATTCATGCACTTTGCCTATTATATCGACGAAGAGGGAGCCTACCCTGAGGGGGGTGTTCTCTCCATCGTCGAATGCATCGCGGATTTCCTGGGCCCTTTGTAACAGATTGTCGAAATTCGGAATCATAAGTTAAAGGTAATAATGGGATGGATCAATAAAATTCATCGGAGAACTCGTCAGAGAACACCCCACGGCGTGAGCATTCGGTACCGGTTGTGATGTCGGGTGTAATATTGGCATATTCATCGACAGCTTCGAATTTGAGCGAAAGTGGTTGTGGGCTGTCTGCGCGGATGGCGTATGAAAAATCCTCTATAGATGGGATGACTTTTACCGGCAATGCCTGGTCTTTTATCAGATAGACTTCATCGGACACAACCATATCGGCCAAACACTTTATGACAGCGGCGCTCAATGGCGTTGTTTCTATCGAAAATTCAATTTTTAAGGGGATGCGCCCCCTGTGCGACACGAATCCGTTAATTGATTCATCAAAAATGCTGTTTTGGGAGTCGCCGTTGTCGGAGATCTGCGATTTTTTTAAAACTCCCGGCAAGTCAATAAAGTCGAATACACCCAAAGAATTGCGGAATTTGACCAGCGTCCGGTCGCGGTTAGCCGGGGCGCTTTGAACACCGATGTTGCAAGCATATACCCAATTGTTTTCTGAATCGAGGCGGTATACATCGAATGCTGATGGCAGGCGGTTGTCGTCATCCCAGATTTTTTTTCGGAGGTTGCCTATGCTGAGTGCCCAAACTCCGGCAGAAAGCGTATCGACATAGTCTTTTCCGGTAAGAAGTTCCTTTATGCGAACTTTCCCTTGCTCTGCCATTATGAAATAAAGCGGAGCGAGTTCGGTTTCCTTTAATGTGAAGCGCCATGAGCCGGTGCGGGCCGACAGGAAGAAATTGGCTGCCGGATTCAGGAAGCGGTGTGAGAACGGATCATGCCCCAATGCTCGCAGCCGTCGCCAATTGCGTCTTGACACCCCACCGGGAACCAATATAACTTTTGTGGAGGCATTGGCGTCTTTGCCATCATCTCCGGTCGCGGTTTCTACCGACATGCAGTATCTATTTTCCATGTCGGTCTTCGAAAGTACCGGGATCCACACTTCGCCGGACGTTTCATCGGCTTCCGGATAATATGAAATGCATCCCTCCGCTACGTCTGACAAATCTGTGTTCAGCGGGGGTAAAAAGTGCCCCGCGAAAACGGCCACACCGCCAACCTTCACATTGTATTGAAGTATGGAAGAGCCTGATGCGGGTGCGTCGTTGCATACCCTGAGCGGATTACGGCAAAATGCATACCCTGATGATATGTCGGGAAACTCCAGCATTACTTGGCAAATAATGTTTGTAGTGCCATTGAGCCGATAAAAGAGACCTCTATCTGCATATTATTGATAAATGCCTCTCTGTCGGCGGATGGGGTGGTCATAAATAAGTAGAAATCATCTCGTGAGCCATGATGAATACGCTTCCATTCTGTGTAGAGTTTCTTCACGTCACCACATTGCGGCGCTAATACAATGTTGTTTTTCTCCATGTGGCAAAGGTATATATCGCGGTCCTGGCAATAAAGGACATTATGCTTATGAAAAATCACGAACCTACTTTTTCCAACTTCACGGTGTATTCCAGAGGAATGTCGAATTCGTCAATTTTCTTCCTGTCAACAGGGCGGAAACTGCTAACCTGTCCATTTTTTTTAGGATAGATTTCAAGCATCATTGAATATTTTGCCCGGCACTGGTATGTGGCAGTGATGGTTTCACCCCTGGATGTCACTTGTGGTGGAATCTGAAAACGTGGATCACGGTCCCATGTCATACCTACCGCCCAGACCTTTAACGGATATGCGGCCAAAACGGCTTTCTTTGTAGAAGTCTCATATTGAGGGTCGGTATGCCATGAATTTGGAGGGAGGTATAGACTGACGGCCTTTTTTCTGGCTCTGTCAGACTGATACATTTTGTTCATGTCGCTGCTTATGAATTTCCATCCGTGCCGCAAAGCGCATAATTCCAGCACCGGAGACATATCTTTTTCGGATGCTTTAGAGGATATTAACCGGAATGCAGCTTCCGCCATGATGGCAGACTCTTGGGCCGGTAAAGAATATTTCAATTTATCAATCAGGCATAAAGCCCCGTTGAAAACGACCGGTGAAATAAAATCAATCATCGATAACCGATGCATTGGGATTCTCAATCTGACCTCACAAGTACGCGGCGCATTACGGAGCAATGCATCATATTCTTTCCAGAACCTGTCGTACAATCCGTTTTTAAACTGGAACAGCAAGGTTGTGGAGTGTGATATTTCAGGGTTTTCCCATTCAAAGGTTTCCCCCTCGCCCGTCTCATGAGACAGGCGCCCTATGGTGCCAAGTGGTAAGGTTTTAGTGCCGGTAAAAGCCCACATGAAAGCTAATGGTGCTGAGTTGCTATCATCATCCTTCTTGTCGTTTCCACGGATAAGTGTATGCCTGTGTTTTGATCCGGTTGCAAAAAACGGCACGGCACCAGCCACTCCGTCAGATTCACCCGCTACATTTCTCAGCGGCACCCATTCGTCATCACTTGAAAGCTCCACGGCTTCCATCCCTTCCGGTTGTGGATCCCAATTGAAAAAAGCAGTGCTTTTTTCTTGAAAAGTTCCGACAGAATCGCCGGTTTTATACCACATGCAGCAAACAGGGTCGTAAACGCATTCATGCCCATCGTTACCTGACGGAGAAGAGGTCACATAAATCTGGTCTGTGTCGCAGCCTTTTATGAAGTCTTCAAACCTTTCACATGCGGGAGCTGCGTTTTCCAATGAAGCGGCCGCAGAAAGCGTCAGATATTGCCGTGTGCTGAAGTTGATGACTGGCAAAGCCATGGCGTTGGCCGACAGCTCTTCCACCGCCCCCTGTTTCAGAATATCCTTCAATAGTTTTACATCTGCGGTCCGGTTGTTGAAATTCAAATTATAAACACATCCGAATCTTACCCATAAAGCATTAAGAAATGATTCAACCGTGCAATCAGGCATAAGATCTGATATGTGGATTTTACCTGTGCAAAGTGCGTCTGCGGTATTATTAAGAACAACAAGCCTGGCCAGATCACCCTCCTTAAACGGATTTGAAATCATCCGGAATCCGATTTCTTCGAATAAAAGCTCCAGTACGTACCACACTCTCAGGAACGGTGTGACTCCGTAACGCGGCGGTACGTCCACCTCTGTGACCTTACCGTCGATCACCCTTTTTACCGGACCTGTGATTTCTCCGCCCATGCGCCCCGGTGCGTTCAATATTTCCCAATAATTTGTGGAAACGGAACCTTTTCCGGTAGAATCGACAGTTTGCATTCCCACAGCAATAGGGAACACTGCAAACGGAATTTCATCCGGGCGAGCTTGACTGTAGACAGCTCCCCAGATGTAATCAAGCACATCGGCGCCAGGATCATCATCGGCGGCATAGTCCAATACCGGAAGATTCACCAGGTCGGGGAGTTGCTTTTTCTGCCATTTTTCATAGGCCACGGAGTTGTCGAAGCCGATATTGAATGTGATTCCGCTGGCAGCTGACACCGATGAAATATTAAGGCTTCCACGGCGCACATAGGATCCAGCGACAACCTCACAGCTTTTATCGGCACTTTCCATATCGGCATCAAGCCGGTGTTTGAAGCCGGTCAAACGCAAGTTCCTGGGGGTGGGAGGAACAGTTGCAGGAACAGATTGGCTTCCACGGTCATTGAATATCGGCGACGTGTCCTCGATGTCAAACGAAAATCCCTGTGGCATGTCAAGTGCCTCGCCGTCAATGTTGATTCTTACCATAATTTTTTAGTCGTGAGAGATAGGTTGATTTCTATGATGATTTGTTGCGTGTGAACGGTGCCCGGGAGCGCTCGGCGGTTTCGGCCGCTTTTTCAAGGTCGGCGAACACCACGTATGCCCGGATTGCTTTTATTGCCTCGGTGGCAGCCCGCAGATCAGCCACCGCACCGGCCAGTTCTTCGGCAGCCGGTGATGTCTGGCCGGCGACAAAACCACCTTCGGCATATCCTACCGGGAAATAAGGGCTGCCACCTGTTGCAATCTGTTTATTGCGTCTTATGGCCTCTATGGTGGCAACCGCATCGATTACCTGAGGAATGCCCATTATCGGCTTAGGCACCACATACTCGCCTCGGTGGACTACACCCGCCACCTCATAGCGGTCGCCGTCTCCTGTGTAGCCACCTTCGGCAAATCCCAACAGAACACGCTCCGCCTTGGCCGGGGCAGATGTCGAACTGCCGGATGTCTTACCCGGTTGCATATTCTTGATTTTATCGCGCTCCGCCTTGGCCTGTACTACTTGGGCGGCACCCGTAGCGGTCAGCATGGCGGCGGCTATACCACCGCCAATCCAACCGAGGTCGGCGAAAGCCTTCATAATCGCAACCGCTGTGTCTGCGACAATCTGCGAGACCTTTATGGCAAAATTGACATCGGCGTATTTCTTCTGGATTTCGAGTTTTTTGTTTTCCTTTTCTTCTTCGAGTGCGGCGGTATCTTCTCCATTATTCTTGGCTTGCTGTATCAGCGCATCGTATTTGGCATCACTCGTGGCTATTTCTGCGTCTTGAATCGCCGAAAACATCGACCCGGATAGACCGGCGTAAAAATCGAAGTATTTTTTTGCCTTATTTATTTTCAGCTCCATCTTCTTCGACTCGAATTCTTGCTCGCTGATTATTTCCTGGTCAAGCATGTTTTGGTATGATGCCAGCTGCCGGTCATACTCGTCTTCCCAACTGAGACCGTTAGCTTCTTTCATCTGCCACATCTCTTCCTGATATTCGTAATTGATTGCCGCAAGTGCCCGTTTTTTTGCTTTCTCCAGCTCAGTGGTGTCGTTTCCGGCCTTCTTCTCTGCCAGAATCAATGTGTCAAACATTTCTTGGGTGCCTTTGATTCTCAGGTCAAAAGCGTCTTTTATGCCTTTGGGGCTGACCGCATTTTGCAGAAGCTCACGCATCTTTTCGGAATATACTCCTGTAGCGGTAAGCAACTTACTTTCTTCGGCGGTGATTTGCGTTGCAAGTTCTTCGAGAATTTTCCGGCGGTCTTCGGCTCCGAGGTTGTCGGCGGTTTCAATTTGTTCACGATAACTCTCCAACTCCGCCAGCCGGTCGGCATGACGGTCGCGCTCGGTGGTCAGCAGATATGCCTGGGCACCCTCTTCGGTAATCTGCTGGTCATGCACGGCTTTTTCTACAATCCGTTTGCGGTTATCGTGGAATGCGTCAATTGACGCAAGCCGGTCGTTGTGGCTTTCTGCATCCTGCCTGGCAATCGCGGCATTGATGGCCTGATTGGCGTCGATGAGTTGCAGCTTAAGCTTGTTTTCCTTGTCGGAGATTTTGTCGAGAGTTTGCGTGTGGGTTGCATCGGTGTTGGCGCGCAGAAGGGCAAGGGCATCCAGCAGCTCATCGCAGTAGCGGATTAATTCCCGGTTCTTTTGGATTGTCATCTCGGTTTCGGATATGTCGCCTTTCTGCTCATTGATTCCGGCGAGTCTCTCCTGGTGCTTATGGTCAACGGGGGCTGTGGCTTCGTCGATGGAGTCGTCGCCATATGTGCCCGGCTCGCGTTTTACCTTTGCATTGCCCAGAATCAGCTTCTTTTCTTCGCGGAGGGCTTTGATGCGGGTTTGGATCTGACGGAGCTCTTCGTTATTTGATGGTTCTTTTTTCCGAAGCACTTTAAGTTCGGCATTGATGGCCTTCAACCGTTCCACGAGGTTGTCGGCCAGAGAAGCCGCGTTGTTCAAGTCTTCACTCAACGGGTTTTCGGATTTGTCGGGAGGTGTGATCACACCTTTTTCAATAGCCTTGTCCATGCGGTCTTTAAAACTTTTGGCCGCCCATTCCATATCTTCCCATTCCTTTTTCAGCTTTCGCGCCTCTTTGTGGAGTTTGGCGGCATATTGTTTGCCACCTTTTGAGTGCTTGAGATATTTATCGGCCTCTTGAGCTTTTATGAGGGCTTCATCGTAGGCGTCGCGGGCGGCTTCGGCATCGCTGAGAAGTTGTACGAACTTGCTTTCGTTTGCTTTGTAGCGAGTCTCTTTTTCCAATGACACAAGGTATTCATCGAGGGCTTTTTTTGATGCGGTATATTTTCCGGTAGTCTCGTCGATTTTGGCATTATATTGCGGTATTATCCTGTTGAGTTCGGCCACCGCCTTTTTGCGGCGGTTCAACGACACCTTTTCATTTTCGGCAACCATTATCAGGGCTTCGATTTTCCCTTTCTGTTCGCCGTAGGCTTTTCCGGCCTCCTTTGCCGCTTCGGTGAATGCGTCGGTTTTCTCTTTTGCCTTGTCCATGCCCGACGTCAAACTTGCGCAAGCCGCCACCACAGTTCCCAGTACGGCCACGACCGCGCCGATGCCGGTTGACATTAGGGCTATCTTGAATGCACGGAAAGAGACAGTGGCGGCTTTCACATTGCCTGTGACGAGGCGGAATATTCCGTTGAGCAACAGCGCTCCTATGCGGAACGCGGCAACGACTGCCGAACCGGATTTAATGGTGGCGAGATAGATTTTAGTGGCGGTGTTGGCCATTAATGTGGCGCCCTTATATCCTATGAGCGCCACTGCCGCCAGTTTTATCGCACCACTAAACCGCGACAGGAACTCATAGGCATCACCGGCCTTGCGCACCACAGTTGTCAGGGCGTTGACAAACTCTTTTATCGGGCCGTTTGTGCCTTCCGACAGTTTCAACACCAGCTCCTCGGCTGCCGACCTGAGTCCGGCCATTGCTCCGGCCACATTGTCGCCCATGATGCCGGCCATGTTGTTGAATTGGCTTTTAACCCCAGAAATGGAATCGCGCAGTGATGAAAGCGTGTCGGCTGAATTTAGGAATGTGGAGAATGCTGCCACGCTACGTTTGTCGGTCAGTTCAAGGGCTTTGGCGAGATTTATTCCTTCGGCATCAAGTTTCTTCAACCCCATGGCGAGGTCGTCGGCGTTCTTGACCGGAGCCCCGAGGGCTTTTGCCAGGTCTCCGTTGGCATCGCAAAGATTGAGGATAATGTTGCGGGTGGCAGTGGCGGCGCTGGAGGCGTCGAAGCCGGCGTTGGCGAGTTGACCAAGCAATGCGGTTGTGTCTTCAAGGCTGAGTCCGAAAGAGTTTGCCACTGGGCCAACGGTTGCCAGGGATGCCTCAAGTTTTGAAAAGTCGAGTGCTGTTTTGGTAGTGGCCACGGCGAATGTTGCGAGCACGTCTTCGGTCTGGCTTGCGTCTTTGTTGAAAATCCTGAGCGCAGCCCCGGCAAATGCCGATGCCCTGGCCAGGTCGGTGTCGACGGCCTTTGCGAATTTCAATACCGCACCCTCCATTTTCATTATCTGGTCCTGGCCGAAACCGAGTTTGGCAAGCTCAATCTGAAGGCTCGTAACCTGTGCGGCGGAGTAGGATGTGGTTGCACCAAGCTGGCGGGCTGCGGCTTCCAGATTCTTAATACCATCCTTCGTTGTTCCAAGGATTCCGGCAAGTTTGGAATTAGCCTTCTCGAAATCAACAATCAGATTAAACGCATCTTTGAATGCTCCGGATATAAGGGTGAAAACAGTCAGGCCAATACCGTTGAAAAAGCCGATAATGGTCTGTTTCATTTTAGTAAGCGAGTAAAAACCGCCTTGAAGTCCACGGGCCGAGGCGTTGGCCTTGTCGAGAGCCGCTTGAACTTTATTTATCTCGCCGCGTAGTTCTTTATATCGTTTGGGGTCAGTTGCATTCGAGGTATTGTTAAACTCCCGTTGTAATTCCTTAAGGCGTTTCCGTAACTGAGTTACGGTCATTGAAGTCAAATCGAACCGCTTTGCAACCTCATCCATTTTTGCGCGGTTCTCCGACATCGCCCTGGAATACTGATTGACAGATTTCCGGAGATTGTCCCACTCGGTCGAGCCTTTCTTCCCTTCTGCTTCGAGCTGTGCCATTGCCTTCCGGCTGGCATTTGATTGATTCTGGAGATCCTTGTTGGCCTTCTCCAGTTTGTGGAACTCTTCCTGGGCCTGTGTCGCGTTCAGCGTCAGTACCCATTTTATATAGTCAGGTTTTAGTTTTGCCATTGCGTCAACGTTAAAAGTCAACGCAAAGGTATTTGGAGATATAAATGTGCTAAAGGACGTCAGATAATGCCACCGTCGCCACCGTCGCTTCCATAGAATCCCGTTGTACTCGATTCGTCTGCGGATGTTCCGTAGCCGTTTTTCCACTCCTGGCGCTCACTCTTCCGGATGAAGTCGCGGTTTTCGCGGTTCCATGTCTCGAGGTTTTCACGCATGATTCTCTTTTTGTGCGCCTCGGCAATGGCCCCGGCTCTTGCCCACAGCACAAGCCATTTCAAAAAATTCCTTCTTCGTTTCATCGTTCAAGCCCTTTCGTTATAAGTTCCGTTATCATATTCGAGACGGGGAGCTGTTGCCTGGCTGCTTCGGCGCGGACCACTTCGAGCTGCCATGCCGGGAGCGTTACCGATATTTTAATCCGTGGCTCGCCGTCGAGCGACTTTCGTCCGGCGTTTTTCCGTGCGCCACCACTGCCTAATCCTCCCATGCTGTTGAGTTATTGAGTTTATGCAAAGGTAATTATAATTTTGGAAATAGTAGTATGCTTTCAAAATAAATAAATGTGTTATGCAACATATATCCCCCGGTGCAGAGAACCGGGGGATATGTATGTGTCAGAGCTGCGCGGCGGGGGTGTCGTTGGCGGGATTGTCGGCATCGGGAGGCGCGGACAGCGTTGTGATGTCGCGGCGTATCATCTGTAGCACACGCAGCCGGTTGAGGGTCTGTTTGTCGGCGGCTTCATCGATTCCGGAAATGTCAAGAATTACGGTGCGGGTAACTTCGTCTAAAGTCTCGAGATAGAGCTTGGTGATGTCGGTCTGGTTCTGGAGCGTGTCGAGCACCTCTACAACGGCGTCGGTAATCTGCGCCCCGGCAATTTCTATTCTCATAGCTCACCTCCCTTCTTCATCAGGGTGAATCCGGAAACGGAGGCGCGTATCGCCCACACGATGCCCCATGGCAGCAACCACAGGCAGTCGGTGGCCATGGCTTCTCCGGCCGACACCGGGTCGGCGATCGTTGCGGCGTGAAACCACATGGCGCACACGGTCACTGCGGCCAGAGCCATCGACACCTTTGTTGAAAACAGGATGCGGATTATCGACTTGGCTGCGCCGATGGCGGCGCTTGCCGGGAACTGTTGCCGCTGCGTGGCGGCGATTGTTGCTTGATTTTTCATTTTGTAACGCTTTAAAATGAAACGATATGTTGACTGGCGGGTACGGAAAAAGGTTCCGCTCCCCGTTGCGTTACACCTGATACAGGCAGCGGGCGCATTAACGCACCGCACGGGACGGAACCTATAAAGTTATCACTTCGGCCAAAAGCACAAAAAAGGCCAACGGCTGAGGCTGTCGGCGAGCTGGTCGCCTGTATCGAATGTAGTGCACTGCAAAGATAGGGCTTCCTGCCGGAATTTGCAACAGGCGCATTGATATTTTTGCGAGTGGCCACTGCGGCCAGAGCCATCGACACCTTTTCGCCGAAAACGATGCGGAATGCTGATTTTAACACTGCGGCCAATCCTGTGGCCGTTAATGCTCCCATGCTGTTTGTAGGAGCTTGGTTGATTGCTTGTTGCATACTCACGTAAGATTTAGCATTAATAAAAAAACGGCTGTCACCGTTGCTAAATCTCACGTGAGCCGCCCCGAAGGACGCAATCATTGAAATCGGTGACAGCCGCATATGGCTGAAATGTCCGGGCATAAAAAAAGCCCGCTATATTATGTCGAGCATTAACCGCGCTCTGCGGGAACGGCAAACGTCCGTGAGATTTAGCGTCACAAATTTACAACAATATTTTAATTCCACAAAAAATAATATTACCCAATTAACAAAATTTTCATAGACTTTTCATCTCATAAAGAAAAATTTCATTTAATACTTCCCACTTATAGTGGTTGTGCCCAAGCGAAGTCCGAGACGTTCCATGAAGAAAGGCAGTGGATTGGTCCGGAACAGCTTGCCTCCATCGAGAAAATGCGCCCCAAGGAGCTGCCCGACTTGACGGCCTGGGCTTTTAACCCTACATGGCCATTAGGAAGATATGAAATCTCCACATGAGACAGCCGGGCGGCGTCTGCTCCGTGATAATTGTTTTGGATATAAGCCAATGCGGCAGCTGAGACTATCCATTCAATGGTGGAGTTTTCGTGATTCGGGATGGCATTGTTTATAGATTCGACAATTTCCTCTTGGTTAGCAAGAATCTGGGCGAACACAAACCATGCAAGTCCGGTAACAGATCCGCTGGCAGCGACACAAATGGCCATAGGGATAGACTTCGACATCAGGAACAATGCGCACAATACAGATATGCCGATACATATCCACCCGATGACAGAACAATAATTCTTAATCATGACAATAGATGTTTTTAAAGTTAACTACACAAAAATATGCAATTCCTGTGACAAAATCAAACATAACCTCCTGTTAATCCTATGGCATAAAAAAATATGGCGCAGTATTCTTTAGTCAGAGGGCAAAAAAACGATTTTAATATAAAAAAGTTATATAATTTATTTGATATATAAGAATTATTGTGTATAATTGTATTGTAAAACAAACCAATAAAGAAAGGAGGTGAGAAATGAAATGAGAAGAAGAATAAAATGGGTGGTTGCCCAAATTCACCGACACTTAGACCTTATCGAGAATGAAGACAACCACCGGATAATCGCTGAAATCAGAGGATTGTTAAACGAGTTAATCAACATCTAACAAAAGCCCCCGAGTGACAGACGGGGGCAAATTTACAAACTATATGACAAACATGTATAAGGGTACGCGAGAAATTTTTGACAAGGGAGGGAGTGAAACAAGACGTAATGAACTGATTGCAACGAAATGCGGGGCCATGTTGAATGCTTTCATCGAGCTTGAGGGGCTCATCAATGCTTCGGCATTATCGCGCCAGTATTTCAAGCGCAGTGCCGGATGGATGTCGCAGCGCATCAACGGCAACAAGGTTTTCAACAAAAAGGCGATGTTTCGTGAGACGGAATACCACCAGATGGCCGAGGCGTTCCGCCACATTGCCACCCGATTGCAGGCCCACGCCGATGAAATCGACGCAGCCGCACCCGATGAAGAGATACCAGAGTGACCCCCCTGTGCGCTTCTCGGTTGTAATGAGTCTGAGCCAAAATGAATTGCACCCCAAAAGTTAAACAAAAAAACTTTTGGGGCGCTTTTTATGAAGCCCGGTTTTTAGTATCGGCTCATTATTGTGCAACGGTTCGGAAGGCGTAGGAATCAGGCGGTTGCTTCCGCCTTATGTTTTTTCTTGATTTCACGCTGCGCCTTGAATTGCGCGGCTACTGTTGCAGCAAACATGATGAGAATGCCGGTAATGAACTCTACACCCAACGCGGCGAGGATTGACACGGGCCATCCGTGGATGTGGTGCAGCCAGACAACGGCCGCAATGCCGGGTGTGAAGGGGATAGCCATTTTCATCAGTACGGCAACAATGTGTTTAATTTTTTTCATACGCGGTTATTTTGATTGTTTGTTGAATTGATTCAATAACATGGGGAAATGTTTTTCGAGCCAGTCGCGAAACTCGTATTTAGTATTTATCAAGGTCTCTTTATAAAGAATACCCCAGACTTGGCGGTTATAGATTTGATAATTACCATGTCGCTTCATATCAAGGAAGCGGATATACGTTGGTACTATTGATTCGGTTCTGACGCCTTCGCCATCGTTGATGATACTGTAGCGGGGATTTGTCAACGCCTCCAGCAAGACTCCGCTTCTTCCCTGAAGGGTCGGGCCACCTCGTTTATAGCGAATCCGGTCGTGTCCGCTTTGGTATATTCTTTCTGTGGCGATAACCTTTTGAGCCTCGAATATATCGCGGATTCCCTTCTCAAGCTGCTGCCGGAAATATTGCGCTTTAATGCTTTCGGCTTCCATGTTGTCAGGTTATTATTTTGAATCCTATCGACCAGCCCGCGAAGCCGGCGAAAAATTCGGTTTCCGGAAGGGTGTTCAGGGTCGAAACATCGAAACGCATAACGGGACACCCAGCGGCGAGGTCGTCGAGCATCAGGGCCTTGACCTCCTCGATAGCCTTCTGTGAGGATTCCAGTGCGGCAAATGAGATTTTTCGCTGGGGGTCGTACTTCTCCATGACGAACACCACGCACTGGTTGGCCTCGCGGAAAGCGTCGGGATTCCTGCTTTCCGATTCACCTCCGGGCGGAAGGATAAACAGGGTAACGGAGCCGGTCGGTAAGGCCTGTATTTTCTTTGCCATGTCCTTGTCGACGGCTACAGGTAAAACCCCTGTAACTGAATCGAGGCGGGCGGCAACGCGCTCCCAATACTCGCGATACTTAAGGAGATTTATCATAGCTGCCCGAAATAGTGGTTTGCTTCTGCTGTTCTGCGTTTGACAAGTCCGGGGAGCTGCTTCAGGACACCGTTGACCCTTGCGTTAACGTGCTTCAGGAACTCGGCGCGGATAGAAGGGTCGTTGGGGTTGGCCTTCACCTTCCGGAGCAACGTCGGGGCCTTGGCGGAAAGCGAACCGATATTGTAGGACAACGACACAAGCGCATCAAACTGGTTATTATTGAGGGCCACGCCCGCAAACAACGGCTCTACTGTTGCGGCGAACTTCTGTATATCGCCTTCAAACAGGCTGTCGGCCTCTGCTTGTGTGATACGTTTGCCGGGAGCAACATCTGTGCCCGTGTGTCCGTAGCCGATAGTGAGAATCCCAGCGGGGCAGCGGTAGGCGGTTAACCTACAACCTTCCCAGCCCTTAATCATCTGTTTGATTTTCTGTGATAATTCCATGATTTATAATTATTTGAAATTTAAATTGTCGGTTAAGCCGGTTTAAACATGCTTATTTTGCCGGTGTATTCCGTTTTTCGTTCAGGTACTCGAATTTGCATTTATACAGATAAATGAGAACGGCCCACATATCCGCCTTTTCTACCTGACTGACATTCCCGAATAGTCCGGCGGTGGCTACCTCGAAGGTTATGCCGGTCCACCCTGTCTTGTCGTTGGGCTTCGTGTTTCCGGTACTCTTGAAAATAATCCGAAAGTCGATTTTCTTTCCGTTTATCTCAATCGGCCCGCTCTGGATAGCCTTCCAAACGGAGGAAAACAGTTTAGGAGCGTGGAAGGTCAGGAGGTCGGGCACCGGAGCCGTGTCCGGGATATGGTAGAGTGTCCGTGCTATATGTTCATACCCCTCGGCTATAGCTTCGGGTGCAGCTCCGTCCAGACATTCGACGACTGTGTAGCACTCCACGAACTCCCCGAATGTTACACCCTGAAAAAGGTCACCCGGGCCCTTATACCCCTTGTATTCGGGAAGGAGATTAACCACTGTATCGAAATTGAGGTGGACACGCTCACTTCCCTCGATTATTTCTTTGACAAAATAGCCCTCAATCGCCGAAATCTGCGCTTCGAGTTCGTCGATGTGTTCCTCCTTCAGGATTGTAAAATCGGCTTTTCCGAGGCCAATCAGGAAAGAGAACCAGCGAACACGGAAGTAATCAGGTGTTATTACCTTCCCGGCGAGAGCGAAGGCGAGAAAGCAATAATATTCGTATTGCTTCGGCGTCAATTCTTCGACGTGGGTCGGAATATCGACAGTTCGGCCGCGTGTGGTGATTGTTTTCATTAGAACGACATTCCTTTGCTGTGAACAATAGGGCCTGGCATCGTGTGGTCGGGTGTTTCGCCTTTCGCATCAAGCTGCGCCACGGTGTCCTGGATATTCTCGATATATTTTTTTGCGTCAGCGCCCAGAGAGGCGGCCACGGCTGCGCGGGCTGACTGCTCGGCGCGTAAGCGGGAATTAACCGGTTGCGACTGCTGAATCTGCACCACTCCTTCGGGAATCACTTCGACCGGAAGGCGTTCGATTGCCTTTTGCATTGTGAGTAAAGCAACGGCGCGGGCTGCCGGCTCCTTCAGGAGGTCGGTAATTTCGGAATCTTCGCCCGACAACAGGAGGGAAAGGTACTTGCGGCCCAGTACGGGGGCGACCTGTGCGCCCTGAACCTCGCGGATAATAGGAAGGAGGGTAACAAACAACCGGTGAGAACCGATATTATAATACTCGTCGAACTCCTCTTTACTCTGAATCAGCAGCCCCTTCCGCAAGTTGTATTTCCGCGATTTGACCCAGAAGGGGAAGGCTTCGCGGTCCATTATCTCGATAAGGGCATCCGTAGCTTCGTATGCGAGGCGAAGGATATTTTGTTCGTCTTTGAACTCCTGAAGGGCTGTTAAACCCTTTTCGTTCTCACCGAGGCGGCGAGAACGCCCGGTGCCGTCGTGCTGAGCGTCGAGTGTCGGGATTATCTTCAGCCATGTAAACAGGGCGACCGCCTGTTGCAGATACTTCAGAGCGTCGGTGGCGGCCGGAGAACCGTCGGTGGCGGCTGCTATGTCTCCGGCGTAGAACTTCGCCAGAGCGTTGACAGGTTCCGGGCCGATAATTGCCGTAACGTCGCGGATTCCCAACGGCAGAACCGGCTCCCACTTTGAAAAATCCACGTCGGAGGATATTAAACCGATAGCGGTTACAATCTCGCGGCTTCCGTCGTCTTGTATATTAAATAATTTCATCGCGTTTCAGATTATAGGGTTTCCAGTCGGGGAAATCATTGTTAAAGGAATGGATATTGTCGAAAACATCTTCTTTATAGAATCTCGCCACTCCTGTATCGAGAGTTATAACCGTCTGTTCACATCGCGGATTACTGTTAAGGTTCGCGCTCCCTTCTACGGCGAAATCGAAGCGTTCGCCAAAACCGGCCATTACTTTGGAATGATTTCGGAACACGGCGACACGGCCGCCCATGAGCGCGACCGCCTCGCGTAATGTGTTGTAAACTTCGGCAAATTTGGAATCGAAAATTTCGCCGAGATAGAGGTCGAGCCGCCCGATTAGTCCGCTACGATGCCACTTCAACAGGAGTTCCGCGTCTGTCAGTGCCATAGAGAAGGTGGATAAACAGACATATTCTAACGGCTGTTGTTTTAGGACAGCCCGTAAATATGTGAGCGCGTCGACATCGCCGAAAGAGAAACAGTGATACGCTTCGCCGGGCTTGAAATGCCACGGCAAAGAATCTTCAAGGAATAACTCGGATTTTACGCGACGTTCAAAGTTGCGCGACATCGAGCGGAAAACCTGCGTTTTCTTCCCGGTGTTGCGGTCCTCGGCGCGGTCTTTGCCTTCGTTCTTGCTGTTTCCCTTTTTCTCCGGCTGCGGCGCCGGCTCTGCGAATAGTTTACGCATTGGCCTTAACTCGGTTTTCGGGGTTTACATTCTTTTCAGCCTCGACGATTGTCCTATATAACCCGATTTTAATATCTGTGCCTGGATGGTTGACATCTATAAATATCTGGAAAGGCTTGCAAAGAATCATATCAGGCACGGCGGTTTCGGTAGCGTTATAGACCTTCAGCGCGTAGAGTTTTTCAGAGCCTGAGCCTAATTTTGTGTCGAGAATAAGATTTGAGAGCGAGGGATCCAGACCGAAACCGGAGGTGGCGGCGGCTTCTGACTTTTTGCAGATTGCGACCTGTGCCTCGATATAGTCTTTGACTTTATTGTCGATAGCGACAATCTCCCACCCCTCGAACTCGTTAGCTTCGGGGTTCCAGTAGTCAGACGTATGAAGGAATTTCCCGGCATTCTCTTTGCCTGACATGGAGCTTGCAAATTTTTCCATAGCCTCATCCTTGAAATCCTCCAGCATTTCAGAGCGATAAGGTATGTTCTTTTGTCTGCAAACATCTTTTATCCGCTCTTCTGCCCGGTCCCAATACGACTGCGGCGACTTGATGTGTTTCGATATTGCGGCGGCGTTCTCGTTGTAAGCCGCCAGAAGGGGGGCGAGTGTGCCGGCGAGTTCGAGCCAGTCGAACGCGCCAATAAAGCGCGGAACGCTGTAATGGTCGTGGTTGTAGCTGTATATGTTGAAATATGCCATAGAAACCGGATGTTTCAGTGGGTTGCATGGGTCGAACAGTGGGTAAACGTGCGAGGTTGCGGGGTCGGGTGCGGGCCAATCCGCCACCATTGCGCGTGTCGGCAACCTGTTTTCACCCGGATAGACAAAACGCACCTTTCCGGCGGGAACGTGTTCAACGGTGGCAATTCTTCCGGCGCCGATACGCGACCCGCGTGTCAGGGTGAATTTTACCCAGAATCCCTCCAGATGAACGAGGTCTATCAAACAACGATGCAGCTGTGTGAGGTAGTCGGTCGATTTTAGGTCGGCCGTAATCTCGTCGTCAACAGTCCATGCCCTGTAAAAGATATTCGAGGAGTCTACCGCATCGCGGTAGAGCCGAGGGCCCTCGCCCCATTGCAAACCGGCCTTTTTGCCCATGATTCCCTCGCCAGCGTAGAAGTTTTCAAGGAGGTGGCGCACTTTTCCGGGCAGATTGTTGTCTTCTCCATAGGGTATTACTGGAGTTCCGTTAACGTTGATATACTTGTAACCGAAGGAGGCGGTAGCCCCTCGGAGCATATAAGAGGAAGGCGACCAGCCTCCCGCCTTTGCATTCAGGCTGAAGGTGTATAATTCACCGGCGCCGTTATCGACGAAACCGAAATTTCCTATTCTTCGTATCATCACAAAAAGTTAAAGTTTTAGTTTAACACGGTTCGCCGGCCGTTGAACTCCATTATGAGGGGTTGCCAGCAATTACGGGCGAGGCCTGTCTCCGTGTCGGTGAAAAATAATTTATAACTTGAATTTTCAACTTTCTCATCGGTGGCTTTAGGGCGCACACGGGCAGCATTGACAGTCATCATATCCCCGCCGCTATTCGTTTGCCTGTTCCACTTCCGGAATTTCATAGAGAATGTCCCGCCGTCGAGGCTAATCCGCTTCATCTGCTCGATGGCGTCGTAAAGGTCTATTTTCCCAATTTCTTTTTCCATGGTCTGTAAATGTGGTAACCGATATAAAAAAGTATCAGGAGTACGGCAATACTCCAGATGATGAGATCTCCTAACGGTATTCCGATGTTAACATCCTGCGTAGTTTCCTCCTTCTCTTTGGTGACGGAAGCCTCGGAACCGGAAGCCTCGGAGTTGTTCGACGAACGGCGTAGCATGGAAAAGCCGTTTTCGGTTTTTTCCGTCGAGGCTTCAGCCGAAAAGTTAGTGTTAACGTTCCAAAGGATAACGACCGGGCGGCCTGCTGTGTCTCGCTTAATGTCAATACGACCATGCTCCACGGCATCACCTTTAATTGTGTCCCGTTGACAAATAGTATCGTTTGCCTCGCTGTGAACTGATTCATTTTTTTCGGAAGTGTTGAACTCGTTATGTTCGATTGTCTCCGATTCCTGAACCACGTTTCGAGAGCTGCGACACCCTCCAGTAATAAGACAAGCGACAACGCAAGCGCAAATGAACGCCCGATTTGAGAGAGAGCGTACCCGATAACCGAGATAATATTTTCCATTTTTCATAACTGTGAATTGCTGATGAGTTCGATTAGTACACAACCCTTGCAGTCGGGGGCTTTTTCACTTGCAAACCTTGAAAGCTGCTTTAATATCCGGGCGTTTGCTTCGACGGTTCTTTCAAGGTCTTTTATACGTTTGTCCATTGCCTCGATAGTGTCGGCGAGGTTGTCGCGTTCCTGACGGAGGTCTTTACGGTCTGCCTTCAGGTCGTTTATCAAACCTTGATAGACGGTTTGAAAATGTTGCATAGCGTCGGCCTCTGCCTGTCGGCGTGTGTACTTGATTGTAAAAAGCCAACCAACACTGCCGCCGAGAACGAGGGTAACAATCGGGGTTATGATGTTTAGAGTTTCCATATTGTCTGCGTTTTATGTTGCAAAGGTCTTTATTATATCGCGCGTGACGAAGGACACCACCAAAAGCGAAAAACGCCCGTTTCACAACGGACGTTCCTCTATTGGCTTAATGGTTGATGCTTAAAATTGGTAACCTGTAACAATCTTCTTTACTGTTCATCTTCTCCGGCTTCTTCAGTGCTGACACTCACTCCGTCGAATGTGGCTTCCACTTTTTCGACTGTTTCCTCGGTGTCCGTGTGGTCGGCGACCAGGTCTGGCTGCCTGTTGGCGATAGTGGCGAGGTCCTCGCGGATATACTGAAGGGCGCGGAGGGTGTGAATTGCCTCGGTATCGCTCATTCCGATTTCGTCGCTCTGGTCGAGAACGAAATTAAACAGGCGGTTCAGTGCGTTTGTGTAGAACGTGTATGTTCCGTTTTTATGCTGAAGGGTGGCGATTACGTTGAGGGCTTCAGGCGTGAGAGCTATATTTTTTGATTCCATTTGTCAATTGGTTTTATTTGTGAATATATATGAAGTTCGCTCCTTGATAGTTACCACTTGTCGTTGCTAATGCCGAGTTTGTCCTGACGAATGTCGCGGGCTGTCTGTCTCAACGCCCAAGGGGTAAAGCCGACGAGGAAAGCAATGCCCCCGTAGCCGATAATGTGGGTATCGTCGAGAAGAATCCCGATATACGACATCATGGCGGCGATTACGCCTACAAAGATACTGGATTTCTCTGATGTAAGGTAAATAATTCCTTTTAAAAGGATTTTTTTCACTCTCGGCTTATATAACAGAGCCGGAGCTGGTAACGCTGTTGCTGTTTTCATTTGAGTGGCTTGTTTAGGTTGTTTGACGTTTTATATGGCACGAAAAAGGCGACCGCCTCCTCCATGTCGTCAAACAAGCCACGGAAACCGACGAAGGGTCGAGTTAACTAAATGGTTTGGAGGTAGGCGGTCGCCTGTATTTCGTATGTAATCGGGCAAAATAATAGCCCGAAGGATTTCGAGCCGTTTCAGACCCGACCCGGAGTTGTCTCCGTAGCTTGTTGACGTTGCAAATTTCGGAAGAAGCCTGTGAACAAAAAAAAAAAAACGTTAATAATTGTTGTTGGAAAGGTGAAGGGATTAAAAACGCCGAAACCCAATAGAGTCTCGGCGCGGTATCGGTCGTAAACAAATTATTCACTTATAAACAACTCGTAATGACCTCAGATTGAAAATAACAACACTCTATTGCTTGAATCTGAGGCCACGTGTTATTTCTTGGTCTGACGAAACTGTTTTACTTAGCACATAATGATAAACCGTTTGTTTTGACATACCTTGCTCTGAAACCGCATAAGTAAATTCTAATTCCCAGCCCAATGCTGCAAACCAGTTTACAGCATCCATCATAGAATTAAACTTTATTTCCTTTCCATCAGCATTTACTATTTTACGAGCAGCATCACCTCCCCAAGTATCGGTAATTCGTTTTTGGCCAAGATCAGCCTCAATCTTCACTTTAGTTCCAGTTATGTTTCCTGTTCCGACAATTTCACAATAAACCTTGCGAGTAACACCGGTTTCCGACTGAGCGAATGCGAAGATGGGAATCATCAACGCTAACATCAAAATAAACTTTTTCATCTTTGCGTGTTTTTAAGGATTTTTTCGCCGGTTTTCGGGAGTTTGACACCGCAAATTTAAGATTTTTTGGCGGTAATAGGGCAAAAAATAGGGGTAAACCATACAAAAAACGCTGTTTCTGGCTCTAAATTTTGGCCTTAAATTCGCTTTTCCGTACAAAATCAACACGTTAGCCCCTTTTGAAAATGAAAACGCAAAAAATGACACAACGCGAAGCGCGGGCCGCTCTGAAGTGCGACAGTTATTACCACCCCTTACCGGAGTGAAATGTGAGCCGGGGCGTTCGTTACCCCGTTGCAAAAAACGAAATAGCCAGACACCCTCCGGGGTCTGGCTATGCTATGTCATGGAGCCGGTAATAAAATTATATCGGTATGGCGTCAACAATCTCAATACGGCGCCCCATGGCGCCAAGCATCCTAACAACGAGGTTAAACCCCGGTTCGATCAGCCCTTTTTCTATGCGGGAAATATACGTTTTATTAGTGCCGACTTTCTCCGCGAGCTGCGCCTGTGTCATATGCTGTTTTTTACGTTCATCCCGGAGCATTACCCCCAGCATATAGTTGCGGGCCTCAGTCCTGAAGGCTTCACGCTCCTGGGTACCTTCTTGTCCGTATTGTTCGTCCAGATAGGCATCGTAATCGTAGAGATCCTTATTTACTTCCTTTAGTTCCATAATATTCTTTTTTAATGGCTAACGCCTTTTTTATTTCTCTTTCTGGGGTCTGTTGTGTCTTCTTTTGGAAACCGCTAAATAATACAATTATATCGTTACCGTCGAATATGAAAAACACACGGAATATATTGCCCTCATACTCTGCACGTAGTTCAAACAGGCCATCTCTTATATGCTTTACAAACTTAGTAGATACACGATCTTGTGTTTTAAGCATATCAATCGAATAATTGACCTTGCGGCGCTGCTCCGGAGTCAAGGTGGCCATAAATTCCTGAAAGTAGGTTTTGTAAACTCTTATTTTGCGGTTTGTTTCCATGCCACAAAAAAACGAAAAGTTTACAAATATAACAAACTTTTCAAGGAAAAAGTTTACATATCTGTAATTAAATTCTTTCTTGCCCATTCCTCTGCCATTGAATCAGCCCCGGATCCGGCGGCGTTCTCTGCCTTGGCTGCTGTCAACCATGAGCGGCGCATCATCAGGTACTTGAAAGCATCGGAGAGGTTGGTAGACAATCGCGGCAGCTTCTTCGGCTCCAGCTTCTCGGACTTCTTTACCTTGGCCACAATCTTTACATCGCCACGGTATTTAACCTCAGCCTTTGCAAGTTCGATGCTTGAAATCATTTCTGTGCAGTTCAGAGCGTCAACCATAAGGAGCGGAAGTCGTTTATTCTTGCCGCCCATAAGTTCGTGCATAAAGTTAAATTCAGCCTCTTGCCTTATAGTGCCTTGTTTACGTGACATAAGTACCACGCTCCAGCCTGTGCGCCGTCCTTCGCCGTCCTTCTCGATAGCGGCTTTAATCTTGCCGGCCTGGTCCTCGTTTTGCCTCTGGTAATTGTTGCCGGCGCGATCGTAGTAGAGATAAAGCACCTTTTCTTGGTGTTTCTCAAAGAATGTCAGGAATTGATCGGCGAGTTCCCTTATAGAGTTGGGCGGCAGCTCGTAAAGGTTTTTATGAATCCGGTAATATTGCCCGTCAGGTTGTGCGATAACGAAAGAAAGCATATTACCGAAGTCCATACCTCCTTCCAACGGCCGGGAAGGGTCGAGGTAACGGAGTTGCGAACAGTTGAACGCGGCTTCCCTCGAAATCGTTCCGTCGGTGTACTTGTGGCGTTCTCCGAACAGAACGTAAAACCGCGCATCCTGTCTTACTCCAGGGCGCATACCGAGAACGGATTTAAGGAACTCATGGTGTTCGAGAGCTGCGTTATATAGGCGCTTGGCATAGTCGAGGGTTAGGATGTCGATATTAACGAAACTCGATATATTCATAAAGAAGGTTTGTCCCTTCCTCAATTTTAGAAGGCCCTCGGTGTAATAGTCGATTTTCCGTTCTATCCGGGCGAGTTTGCGAACATCAGGGGTCGGGTTCCGGTTCTCGCGGATAAGTTTCATTCGGTATTTATTGAGTTCGCCGGCCGCCTGGATCGTCTTTATGATACGTTCGGGATTCATTTCGGAGGCGTAGCGGAAAAACCAGTCGAACTCCCCTTCCGTAACATCGGGCATATCGGTAGTAATCGTAACGCCGCCATACAGGTGGCAGCGCCCGTAGGTAATCGCGTCGCCTCGTAGAATAGGCATAACACGGGCGGCGCGGCTATCGGAAGCGAATTTCGCTTCATCGAACAGGAGATGGGCAACAGATTTGCCCGCAAGTAATGAAGGATTATCGAGAGAGCCGAGAAAAAGCACAGAGCCATTCCAGAAACTATAAACGTGCCGATAATCATCTACAATAACAGAACAACGCTTCGACCATTCAGCCGGGGGCCTTTTCCCTTTTACATAGTGAACCCCCTCTATCAGCCCGTTAAGTTTCCAGCCATTCTGAACGGCGGGCATGATATTGTCGATAAGGTTTGAATAAGTGTTCGCCACAATCGCGACGGGAGCGCCGGGCATAAGGCGCACACAACGTTCAGAGCGTCGAGCAAGGATAACGGTACTTTTAGCCACGCCACGGCCGCCGATAAATACGATGTTGGTCGTATCTATCCAGTCACACAAAACGAGGGCTTCAGAGCCGAATTTTACCGCCGCAGCGCGTACTTCGTTATTTATCTTCATCGCCGAACTCTTTTATATCCTCTACAATACGGGAAAGCAGGTTGCGTTTTCTGATACCCGCGTCCTCCTTGATACGTTGGCGGCTTATTTCCGGTATATCAGGAATAGAATCTATAAAAGCATCGATTTCCTTGCGGTCGGCTTTCGGTGCGCCTAAACTTTCGGGGTCGGCGGTGTAGATAGTCACGGGGGCCGCGTCGAGAAGTTCCTGCGGGATTTCCGGGGCTTCATCATTGTAACACCCTCGGAGTTTCGCCGCTTCAATCAGATAGCTTTTTGCTTCTTTTAGCTTTCCGGAGGCGGCCGCGATTTTAGCGAGGTTATCGAGGCGCTCGGCGTATATATTCGACCACGCGCGGGTGGTCACCCCATCTTCGCTATGGAAAAAGTTCAGCGCGTCGGTGTAGATTTGCCGTGCCATCCAGTCTGAAAGCCCGTAAGCGTCAGACTTCAGGAGTTTGATAATTCCGGATTTGGTAACGATTCGTTCGCCTCCGGGCGTCATCATTCGGGCGTTAAGGTCCCGCGCTAACTTCATAAGGTTGAAATATTCGCGCTCCGAAGGGGTCAGGCTTTCAAGATTGCCGGTTTTTAGTATCCGTTCGATTTGGTGGGAATCTATCGCCTCAAAATTGATTCGGGAGGGTTTGATCGGTAAACTCATCGTCGTCCATGTGGTTAACCAGTTCGTTAAATCGGTTATTCGCCTGAAGTTTCTGAAGGGTCTTTATCGCGTCGATATTTCCGGCTTGTGCCGCCGCCTGTAACTTTTTTTGAGGGTCGGCGCGACCTACGGCTTTGCCGGCTGCTATCATCATGGCAATATCGGAGCCGGGGGTAGCGGCGAGAAGGCAGAAGGCGGCCCGTTTCTCGCGTGGCCACTCCATAGCCACGGCGATTTCCTTCGGCATGAAGCCTACGGCGGCGAGTTGCATTATTTCTTCTTCCTCGCTCTTGGTAAAAGCCGGTAAATTGGGAGTTACTGCGTTATTCTCGGTATTCATATTCGAGGCGTTTACAAGCGGTATGATAATAACCTTCGTCCTGTTCCATAAGGATAAAGCGGCGGCCGGAGCGAACAGCGGCTACGGCGGTAGTTCCGGAGCCTCCGAAGGTGTCGAGGATAACATCGCCGGGCTTTGTAGCGTCGGCGATAAATTTTTGAATCAGTGCTACCGGCTTTTGCGTCGGGTGTACCTTTGCGCCGTCGGTCGATTTCGCTCCGCTGGTGAAACTCTTTACATCGGAAATAATGTTTGTTCCGCCTATATTCGCGCCCTTGCCGGCGTGGAATAGAACGAGTTCGTGGATAAATGTGTAATGATTGCCGGGGCCGCTCAATTTATCCCAAACTAACATATTATGCGCCTTCAGTATTTCATCGAACAGAGGATAATAAAAAGCATATCCGCGCCAGTCGCAAAAAAAGTAAATACAGGCTTCCGGGCGGCATACGCGCTGGAACTCCTTGAATAATTCCCGGTAGAAGGGTCGGCAGATTGATAAATCTTTAAACGCTCCTTTTTGCCCGTTGTGGGTCATACCGAGAAAGTAAGGAGGGCCGGTAATTATACAGTCAACGGAGGCCGCCGGAAGTGCCTTTATCGCTTCGAGGCAGTCTCCGTTGTATATAGTGCCTCCGGGAAATTCCCGGAGGTCAGTCGTCGAGAGATTGCAAGAGGGATAAAGATACATTCAGAGCGTCGATTTGTTTGTTAATTATATTCAGTTGATAACCGGCTTCGGAGCGGTCGCACGGCTGACAGCCGGAGCGCGAAAGGAATCGCGAAATTTGGGAGCGGTGTCCTTCAGCCTTTGCGATACTCTCGGTTACTTTTTTTTTCGTCGCGCCACTTCCTCCTGAATGGCTTTTTTCGTCGCGCTCCAACGGGCGAGAGCTGCTTCGGCGCGTTCGTTGGTTTCCCCCTTATCCTTTGCGGTGCTTACGGCCTTGCGGTGCTTGGATTCGTTTACGTTAGCGCTCTGGAGTTTCTTCATAAGGTCGATTTCGGAAAGTTGGGTATAATCCTCGGCGGCTTCCATTTCTTGGAATTTTGCAGCTTTACCGAGAATCGCGCCGTTTTCCCGGTAATATTCGAGTTCGTCCCAGATTTCGCGGTTCTTCAGGTATTCGGCAACCACTTTCTCGCAGTCGGCAACGGCGGCTTCCGCTTCTTCATCGGCGAGAACCTGAAGGCGGGCGTGAGCAGCTTTATAGTTGTCGTAGGAGGTGAACAGGTCGGAAACGAGTATTTTCAGAATGTCCGGACAGTCGGGCGAGTTAAGGAAGGGATATTTTTCGCGGAAACGTATCATCTTCCTGACAGGCTCCGGAGTTTCGGCATATTTCGACCGGGCGGCTTCGAGTTCGTCGGTAAGTTCGTCGATACGGTCGGCGTTCTCGTCCATGGCCAACACCCTTTCCTGAAAATCGGGGCTTACCAGTTCATCGACAGTTACGCCGAATGAATCGGCGAGTTCCTTCAGGATGGCTTCGTTATCCTTCTTCGGATCGTCAAGGATAACGGCGGCAATAGCCAGTCCGTTGAGTTTCGGAGTTTTCCCCGGTGTATGGGTCGCAGCTCGACGCGGAAGGCGGTCGAACTCCTGTTCCGTCAGCCCCGAAAGTTTTCGGAGTTCTTCAAACAGTATTTCGTGGGTGGTGCTGGTGTCGTCGGTCGCAAAAAGTCGCTTCAGACGTAAATTTTGCCCGAAACGCTGGTAAAGCGACACGCCCTCCGAAAGGTCGCGGGGGCCTTTGAGGTATTCGATAATTTGGTTTTTGTCGGTGGCGTTCATCGTGCAAAGAATTAGTTTTCGATTATTTCCCAATCTTCCGAAAGCATATCACTCTGGGAGGCTAACCAACCCGAAAGAATCTCTTTTTGTGCTGTTAGCATACAGATTGTACCGAGTGCGGGGATTTCTCCGCCGTTGTTTTCCACGATTGCTTTCAGTATGGGGTCCTTACACCATTCAGCCTTGACAACGGCGGCGGGTTTGAGCCAAAGGAACATATTTTTTCCGTTCCACCCTTTTCTGGCTACTTTTTTGCCTTGTTTAAGGGCTTCAATTGCTTTTCCGAAATTCATATTACTAAATTTTCGAGTTTGATTATTTATTGCACAAAGTTACAATCCGGTAATTACCGACGGAAGGACACAGACAGCCCCCGGAGAGATATTTAAATCCCTTCGGGGGCTGTCGTTATGTTCGGAATGTCAACCGATAGGCTTTACAATCTCTACGCGCATACCGAGAGCGGCGATAATACGGTAAAACACGGTTACACTCGGATTTATAAATCCATTCTCAATCCTCGAAATATAAGATTTCGTAACATTGAGTTTTGCGGCGAGTTCGCTTTGTGTCATCCTTGCTTCTTTCCGAGTTTCTCTAAGAATCTGACCGGCGTAAAACGCTTCTGCTTCCTCTACGGATTTTTCCCATTCGGGACTTCCTACCTTCCCGAAATTCTGTTCCAGAACCGAGGTATAATCTTCAATCATGTTATTTCCTGCTTCCATAATATTCGGCTTTAATTTTCAACGCTTTGTTAATTTCGCTATTCGGCGTTTTTTGAGTTTTTTTCTGAAATCCATTGAAAAGAACGACAATATTTCCATTATCAAAAATAAAAAATACCCGGTAAATATTACCATTCCACATGGTACGCAGTTCAAACAGGCCATCGCGTATAGGTTTGACAAATTTTGCGGACAATCTCTGTTGGGTTGCCAGTAACAGCAAACCTTGATTTATCTTGAATTGTGTCTTATCATCAAGAGAAGCCATGAACTCTTTGAAGTAATTTCCGTATGTCGTAATTTTCCTTTCCATGTCATAAAGTTACGGAAAATTTTAATATTATACAACTTTTCGAGCCAAAAAGTTTCAATATAATGAAAAAATATCCCGAAGCATTACTCCGGGATAATAGGAAAATACAGAACTTGTAAAATCAGGCTGCGACGTAGCGGCTTTGTTCAATCCACATAATACCACCGTCGCCAGCATCGAAGGCGCGGAGGGTAATCTGTGAACCCTCGGAAGCGGTGAAAACCTTACCGCCACGGAGAAGGATTTTTCCGGCGGTCGCCGAGACGGTGGGGGAAGTTCCGCCCACACCGAGGAGCGTAATAACCGCGTCATGCGCTCCGCCGCTGATTTCATCAATAACGGCCGAACCGCTCGAAAGCTGGTATTGCCCTTCGGAAACGAAATTTACGACTGTTACGCCGGTATCTACGGTCGAAACCGGTTCTTCGAGGGGAACGGTACCCTTGTAGATGAAAATATCGTTACCCTTTGAAATCTGGGTGAACGTCATTTCGTTGGTGTTGCTCTCATTGTTGCCGGTGTAGGAGGGGGTGAGACGGCACGGGTTGCACATCGTACCGATAAGATCGGCGGGCTTACCTGAACAGTAACGCACAATTACGATAACCTTCCGGTTGATATAGTTAACCTTGAACTCACGCACGGCCTGTTCGTTGCCGGGGTGTTCGAACTTGATCGATGGAGTGAATCCGATTTTGTCGGTGTCGCCTTCAGCTGCGCTCGTTATCTCGATTGTGCCTTGGGTCATATAGAGGTTGATACCATAACGCCCCTGCTTCATTACGATATCATCGACGATAACTACGCCTTTGTCGTCTGCGGGCGGCATGAAGGCGATGTCGTCAATGTCGATAATTGACAACTGGTCGCGGGGCTGAATACCTGTGCCGGGATTGCCGGAGGCACGGGGTACGGACGTTTTAATATATGTCATATTTTCAGACTTTTAATTGATTTTACTTTTAGAGGTGATAACAGGGAGGGCGAGAAGGGGTATAATCGCCCTCCCTGTGTCTTGGGAACAGATTAGCCTCGGGCCACTTCGTAGAATTTCTTGTCGTCGCCCATCACCAGCTTGATGAACGTACCGGCCTTCAGGGTAATCGCCTTTGTGAGGACAAAATTACCTCCGTCGGCGATAGTCGAGGCGTAGGTGCTTCCGGCTCCGTGGATTGTGTAGAGCGTGCCGGCAATGCCCTCGGTCAGGTTGGTGATTGCGGTCGCCGCTGTGTTCTCACCGACAACGAAAACGGTAGCGCCCTTCAGGCTGGGGGTTGCCTCGTCTGCGTTGAACTGATAGGATTCAGCGGCGGCGGTTGAGCGCGATACTTCGATAAACTTGCCGTCGGCGCGTTTCATCAGCGTGATAACGTCACCTTTCTTCGGGGTCCATACGGCAGACAGAAGCGAGAATTTCTCGGCTTTCTTGATTGTTACGCCGCTCTCGCCGTCAGCGCCACACTTCAGGGAGATAAGGCGACCCACTTGCGCGTCGGAGATGTCGGTAATCTCGAACTGTTTCGAGTTGGCAACGGTGACGATTGACGAGTGAAGGAGCGCGGAGGGGTTCGCGTCGCGGTCGGCCTCGACAAAGTAAGTATCGGGGCGGTCGTAGTCGTTACACCAGATAAGCTGGCGGCTTCCGTCCATTGCGAGGGGGTCGGTGTATTTGAATCCGACGACTTCGGCCTGGATGCTCTCCTTCCAGTTCGACCACACTTTTACGGTCCAGTCCTGCTGTTCGAGAGTGAAACGGAGCATTTCGCCGGCCACATGATCGAAGGTGCGGAAGTTGCCTTCGATAGTCCAGAAGATACGATGGTGATTGTCGGCGTTGGGAAGCGTTACAATCTTGACGGCGGGGAACTCCTTAACGTAGGTGACTCCGGCTTTGTAGTCGACGTTCTGGCCGTAGTGGGCTTCGTTATACTTGTGGTAAAGAGGAAGCATCCACGACGGGATATAAAGGCAGATTTTACCGGTATCACGGAAAACGGAGGGAATCATGCTTGTGCCCTGATAGAACACTTCGCCGATATTTGCGGCAGTGATTCGGGGGAGGTTGAAGGGCTTAATCTGATAGACGGTTTTGCCGGTTGTGCCTCCGTCGGGGGTGAAGTCGGTATGACCTTCCACGCGCTTGCGGAGGTATTCGTAGATACCGTCGGCGCCCTCCATAGCGCGACCGGGAACATCGGGGTCGGGGTCTTTGCGAACACCATTGATATAACGTTGTTCGCGCTCGTTGTGCAGCTTCTTGGCGGTTTCAACGAGGAGATACTCTATAAACGAGAGTTTGACGGGGTTCGAGCCTTCGCGGTTGAGGTAGCCTATCCACGATTTTTCGAGGTCTTTCAGGCTCTTGAACTTGTGGGCGAACATAACTCCGTACATACGGAGGGTTTCTGTTCCGAACTCATAAGAACCTTTCGTTACTTTGTCGAACTCGCTGTTTGCCGAGTTGTCGGGCTGCGAGAACTCGCCGAGCCAAAGGTTGGTGAGGGTTTCGAGGTCTTGGTGTCCTGATTCGGTCGGGAAAATCTTGGTGATTGTCGGCAGCTCTACGAGGAGCGACTGAAGGCGGTCGCTCCATCGGGTGCGGTAGAACGCTTCGAGGTCGTCCTGAAGGGTCTTGTAATCGACCGAGTTCGGAACGGCGACGGCGAGCATTTTCCCTTCGTTGGCGAGAAGTGCGGCCTTTGCGCGGAGGTTGTAGGGGCGGTTCAGGGCGAAAAACTCACCGGGCAGGCCGCCGAGCTGCTGGGTGTCGTCGAGATTGAAGGCGGTGGCGGGAGCTGCGGAGTGTCCGGCACCCTTGCCGGGATCGGGTTCGGGGAGTTCGGAAAGGGTCTGAATCTTCTCGTTCAGTGCCTTGATTTCCGCCTCCTTCGATTCGATAGCGGTCTTGTGTGCGGCTTTGTCCTTGGCTACCTGTGCCTTCAGGTCGGCAAGTTCGGCGGTTGCCTTCTGGTGCTGTGTCGTAACCTGTCCGAGAACAGTGGCGACCACTGCGGCGCGGGAGTTTTCGTCGGACTTGTTCTCGGCGGAAGGCTGGGGGTTCTGGATATGCGCTTTGAAATCTTTAAGGAACATTTCGGAGAATCCGTATTCCTTCAGTTTTGCGCACTCCTCGTCGGTGAGGTCGTCCTTGCCGTTTACCTTGTTGAAGGCGGTAAGTCCGAGAATACCGAGAATCGCGGGGATAAAATTCGCAAAATTCATCTTTTCGGTTGTTAAAATGTTAATTACTGGTATAATTGGTTTGCCTTCCGGCTCGTTGCCTGTGCGAGGACCCACTTAACCGCGTCGGCCAGTCCGCCGAACTCGTCGATATATCCGGCGGCGACCGCCTCGTCTCCTGTGAACATCTCTCCACGGAATAACGGGAGTTCGGGGTCGTAGTCGATTCCGAGGTTACGCGCCACGGTTTCGGAAAACACTCTATGAACCTTTTCGGCGCGGGCCTTCAATAAAGATTCATCGTTGTTATCGACAAGGGCGCGTGTTTCCTTATTCTTCAGATCGGCGGTGTCGGGATATATTTCCCGGTAGTCTATGCCGTTCTGTCTGAAAAATTCTTTGAAGGAATAATGGGTTATTACAATGCCGACACTTCCTACCTCGCAAAGTGGCGAGGCTATAAATGTGTGGTCGCTTGCCGTGCCTAACCAGAAATGGGCTGAAGCCATGATGCCGGTTACTACGGTCGCGGTCGGCTTGGTGCAGTTCTCAATGGCGGCGGCCGCCATGTCGAGGTGTGACACCATTCCGCCAGGTCCGTCGACTACGAACACTATGCCACAAACATTCGGATTCAGTTCGACGGCCTCCACCTGCTTTATTACCCATTCCGATTCCCACGAATAAAGAACCCCGGTAAGGGTTATCACCGCGATAGAATCAACCGGAAGGGTGATGTCGTCAAGTTCGTACCACTTAGCCATGTAGGGCGTAGCAGTTGCCCTTATGGTGCATTTTTCCTTTGCGAGTTGTGCGGCGGCGGCTGCTATATTACCGTTGATGATAGACGGTATGAGGAGCGACACAGTGTTTTCAAAATCGTGCCGCTGTATAGTCCAGTTATCGGAGAAAAATCGTTGTAGCCTGTTCATGCAGTTAATTTTGGTGCAAATTAACCACATATCGCAGGCACGTGGAAGGACTTTATTCAGCCAGAAAAGCGTCGGGTGCTGTGTCCTCGCCCTGAAGGGTAACGGTAAAAACGCCGCCATCGGTACCATAGTCGAGCGACAGGGGGAAATCAGGAGAACCGACCACCCTCTTTTTTCCGGATTCATCGACATAGGTTGCAATAAGCCTCGAAACCTTATAGCCATCGAGAAGGTCGGCGGTAATATCTGACACGTTGGAACGCTCGAAGGTGATTTTTTTCTTTACCACTCCGGACTCGGATGAGTTCGATAACTTAATCGAGCCTGGAACCGCCTCTGCGTCGTCGGCTTCTCCGAGCGTCATCATAACTACACGCGATTTGATCCGGGCGAATCTTGTCAACCGGGAGATTGGAATGATTTTAAGACTATGGCAAGTTGAAACGGTCGCGCAATCCATATTTAGGTTTATAAATTATTGAAAATCAAATACTCCGCAGTTTTCCGACACTTTTTCTACAAAAATACCCTCAAAAAAGGACAAATCAGTGTATTGGGTCGGGTAAAAAATACCTTACAAAAACGGCTTTATTTTCGGGTGTAGCTCCGCTTCTGCTTCCTTCTTAGTTTATCGCGCCACCTCTGGTAGTTCTTCAACAGAGCGTCCTCCGTAATTGATTCGATGGAATATTTTCGCATGAACATAAAAACCGATTCTTTGAACTGAATCCCGTTAATATGCTTGTTCTCGTCCATGAGGTCGTGCAGCTCTGCCCACATCATAAGGCGCATTTTGTCGGCGAGAATCTTCTTCGCCCTATCTGACAGATAATTGAACGAAACCGGGTCTTTACCTTCTCGACGTTCTGGCAAAACAAATTCAAGATTCCCGGTGTCAACGGGATTTGAGGCAGGGCGTTTCTGGAGAAGGTCGTAAATCAAGATATAAATATCGAGGGCCGATGGAAATCTGACGGCTCCGGCTTCGTGGTCGAAAAATTTGCCCCTGATATATTCGGCCACGTGCGGTTCAACTACTGTTTTAATTGTCATCATGGTGTGGAGATTGATTTTTCAGACTGCAAATTTAAGAATAATTCTCTGTTTTACGGAAAATTGCACCCTATTCAGATAAATTTTACCCGAATAGAGTGCAAAATCATCGGAAATTTTTGTTACCGCGTTATTTGTTTCTAATTGCTTGCAGTTCAAAAAAGTATAGTCGATACAAACCGAAAAAACATTTTGTACCGCTACGCCGGAGTTTGTTACCCTTCCCCCTCTCCGACAGGTGTAACAAACCGAAAAATCTTTGTTACACCGATTGTTACCACTTTTGTTACGCCTTCCCCCTTTTCTTTATTACTTGATTTTTAATTTGTTATCATCTTTGCAAACAGTTCGTTACAAGGTAACAAAAATTTCGTATAAAATTGGGAGGGGGTATGGGGTGAGGCAAGAAGGTCGCAAAGTACGCCGGGGCGAAAAGAAGGAGCCGGGCTGCCTCGCTTTGTCACGAGTTAGCCCGGCTCCCGGCTCGAAATAGAATACCTTATGTCGGTGAGATTGATTCTATCCCGCTTAATTAAAAAGAATAGATTATAAAACTGCGGCCGGAATATCGTTAACCGGGAGATCTGAATCGGGAGGCATTGATAGCGTTGTGATGTCGCGGCGTATCATCTGTAGCACACGCAGCCGGTTGAGGGTCTGTTTGTCGGCGGCTTCATCGATTCCGGAAATGTCAAGAATTACGGTGCGGGTAACTTCGTCTAAAGTCTCGAGATAGAGCTTGGTGATGTCGGTCTGGTTCTGGAGCGTGTCGAGCACCTCTACAACGGCGTCGGTAATCTGCGCCCCGGCAATTTCTATTCTCATAGCTCACCTCCCTTCTTCATCAGGGTGAATCCGGAAACGGAGGCGCGTATCGCCCACACGATGCCCCATGGCAGCAACCACAGGCAGTCGGTGGCCATGGCTTCTCCGGCCGACACCGGGTCGGCGATCGTTGCGGCGTGAAACCACATGGCGCACACGGTCACTGCGGCCAGAGCCATCGACACCTTTGTTGAAAACAGGATGCGGATTATCGACTTGGCTGCGCCGATGGCGGCGCTTGCCGGGAACTGTTGCCGCTGCGTGGCGGCGATTGTTGCTTGATTTTTCATTTTGTAACGCTTTAAAATGAAACGATATGTTGACTGGCGGGTACGGAAAAAGGTTCCGCTCCCCGTTGCGTTACACCTGATACAGGCAGCGGGCGCATTAACGCACCGCACGGGACGGAACCTATAAAGTTATCACTTCGGCCAAAAGCACAAAAAAGGCCAACGGCTGAGGCTGTCGGCGAGCTGGTCGCCTGTATCGAATGTAGTGCACTGCAAAGATAGGGCTTCCTGCCGGAATTTGCAACAGGCGCATTGATATTTTTGCGAGTGGCCACTGCGGCCAGAGCCATCGACACCTTTTCGCCGAAAACGATGCGGAATGCTGATTTTAACACTGCGGCCAATCCTGTGGCCGTTAATGCTCCCATGCTGTTTGTAGGAGCTTGGTTGATTGCTTGTTGCATAACTACTGTGTGTATTGCGGTTAATAAAAAAACGGCTGTTACCGTTGCAATACACACAGTAGTCGTCTCCTTAGAGCACTAATATGGGTCGGTAACAGCCGCGTATGGCTGGTATGTCCGGGCATAAAAAAAGCCCGCTATATCATGTCGAGCATTAACCGGGCTCTGCGGGGAACGACTAACGTCCATGTGTATTGCGTCACAAATTTACAACAATATTCTAAATATACAAAAAAGCGGGGGCGATTTTCGCCCCCGCAAAATGCACATCAGAGTTGACAAGAGAAGTTTTTACCACTCACTCTAATGTGTCTGCAAGTTCATCCAGCTCAAACGATAACACCCGTAAAGCGTTGGCCAATTTTTTACGTTCTTCTTGGGTGAAGTCATCCGGCTTCCCGTTATTAATGTTATGGTTAAGTTTCTTGCTGAACCAAGAACGGGATTTGCCGAAAAATCGTTTGGCGAGATATGCCCCGTTAAGCACATTCATCACATCACATTCAGAAAGGTCGGTAATTTGACTCAAAACCGGACTTTCCGCAGTTCTTGCATCAATTTCTTCGATAGTCATAATTGTTTTATTTAAAAAGCCCTCCCCTCCGTAGGAGAGGGCTTTGTTTTCAGACCTTAATCAGCTGCTTCACAAAGTCTATAATTATTCTTCTAAACTTTTTTCGGGCAGCCTTGTCTTTGATTAGGTAGAAGTCAAGCATCAGTTCTTTGATGTCATCTACTTCTTGTTCAAATTCTTCTCTTGTCATAGAAAAAGTGGTTTTAAGTTGTGTGCCTTATGGCATTACAAAGATAAGAAACATTTGTTGATTACGCAAATTTTTGGGTAGGAATTTTTGAAAAAAATGCCATACGATTCGCGCAAAATAAAAAATACCCTCGCCGTGATGGGCGAGGGTTGCCACTCTTTGGCTTTGAGAATTGCAAAACTAAACAAGCGACAGAGAGGCTAATTCGGTGGCGAGGCGATGTATGCCTGTTTCGATTTTTTCGAGCTGAGCGTCCGAGATGGGAGTGTCGCCTTTCTTGTACTGGCGCATGAGTCCTGGATTGATGCCGAGGTAACGACCGAGGGCACTGACGTTGAACATCGAGTAATATTCAAAGAGCGAGGAGATGTCAAAATGAAATTCGACTTCGGCAGTGAGTTCGGACGGAACCGTTTGGCCACGCTCGACGTAATCGCTGCTGACTTCCTCAATGGAGTTAAAGAAATCTTCTTTAGCCTCCTTTACGGTATCGCCGGTGCCGATAAGCGTGCAGTGTTCGCCGTCGGTATTGTAGGCGATATAGGTGCCGTCCGATTGTTTTTCAATACTTACTTTCATATCGGGTAGGTGTTATGGGTTTATTTCTTTGTTTGAAAAGAGAGGGAGGAGGCGCCCTCCCTCTCTTGATTAGAAACCGATCCGCTTTTTAAGGGCCATCATCAGGCCTTTGCGAACCTCTTGAGAGCCGTGCCGCTCGATGAGAATTTCATCGCCCGTTTCGGGATTGTAGTAGCGGTCATGTTTTTTGCCGTGCTTTACAAGTCGGTAACCGTGAGCCTCGGCAATCTTAATGAGTTCTTTCCATTTCATGTCAAAGAGCTTGTTTAGTTTTGCACTACAAAGATATGACATTTTTGTAATATAACAAAGTTTTCGGACAAAAATATTACATAAATGTCATAATTATTTTTTTAGAAAGGCAGTGGGGCTTGTGTCGGAGGGGGTGGTGGGGGATTCTTCAGGCAGTCGGCCTCCTGTTTGGTGCGTAGATATATCATTTCCTTTTGCACCTTCTTGTGGGTAATCGGGTCCTCGATACGGCGAAGGATTCGACCGCCGGAGGTGTGGAGTTCTTCAGGGTTCAGGCAGTCGATATAATCACAGGTAAAGCAAAAACCTTTCAGCTGCTTGGAAAATTTCTGCATAGTGATTTTACTAACGCCGGAGAAGCGTTTATAATCCTCGTAGGCTTTTTCTCGGATAATCTCGCAGTTCAGGTTGTCGCCGTTTCCGTTCTCGTCGATAGCGAAATAACCTTCAGCCCACTCTCTGAAGTTGTCGGACATATCCCGGAGGTATTTACGGAATATGATATTACCCATTTGAGGTTCGATTTTCACAGGGAGGGAAGCAACAGAGAGGTAAAACCGGACACACTGAAGGATAAAATTTATATCTGCTTCCCACTCTGCCTCGGTGTAGTTGCTTCCGAACAGGTCTTTATTAAAGTCCGTTCGTATCTGACGCGTTTCGAGATAGTCGTTATCTTCTGTTCTCTGGTGATAGTAGTCGGAGAATACTACGAAAAGCATACGGCCGACGCTTAAACCGTCGAACTCTTTCGGAACGTAGTTTGTAGTAAACGCGAATTTCGGCGCGTCGTTGAACGTCAGGGTATAGGCTGAAACGTTCTTTGTGTTGATTGTGATGTCGCTCGTAATATTGTCGTAGAACTGTTTGAACGGCAGATACTCGTCGCAGTCGTCAACGACAACGATACCGAGGTGCTTACTTACTTGCTCAAACGCGAATTGATTTTCCAGTAATTTAGGATTTCGCCCGGACAGTTTGAGCCAGCGGGTGAAGTTCGACAGGGCGCGGAACATGAAGGATTTACCCGAACGGCCGTTACATTGATCGTTCTCACCCACTACGTTATCCATGACGAACGGTGCCCACGCTCTCGACTCTGACTTGTAACGGTGCATCATAAACCCGATTGTAAAAATCTTGTTTATAAGGCACTGTTTTTGCTCCTGGATTTCGGCGGCGGTCAGTCCGGGACCGGCGATATTGAAGCGGTTTTCCTCCAGATATTGCGCGGCTTCTTCGGGCGGAAGGTCGGCAAGATTCTGCTCCAGTTCCTTACGCCAGTGAATACGCGACGAGTTAATCAGGTATTTGAAATAATTCGAGGAGTGAGGCAATACGTTGATATCGAAATCCTCGCTTTCGAAACACCCTTCGGGGTGTGTAATCTCGAACATTTCGGGAAGGAATTTGATATTATGTCCAATAACATTTTCCTCCCACACATAGCGGCCGATAGCGGCGGTTCTATTGTCGTGCCTGATGATTTCTTTACCTGTAACCTCTATGGCGAAGTTAGGGAAGTAAAAGAATTGCGACCGCTCGGTATAGTTGGTAAAATCCGGGTCGGTTTCCGTCAGGGCTTCCAGAGAGGCGGCGGAGAGGGTCGGCGTTGTTAATACGAGGTTGCGCAGCTCGCGCGGTCGGGCCGTTTCGATAGTCCAGCGGTGAACGAACTCGCGGATTTCTTTCGGGGTAACGAGTTTAACGATATTGCCCTCGATACGGACAAATTGAGTTCCGGGCGCGTGTTTATCCTTCAGTGTATAGAACCCGTTCAGCATTAAAAATTCATGCAAGCACGAAACGTCGATACTGTATTTTAATTTTCCGGTTTTCTCCTGTTTGGAGGTGTACCAGAATTTCGCCGGCGTAGCGAGTTCGAGAAGCCCCCGAAAATCGCTTTTCTCCTTGCGGAGTTCTATCCAGTCGCGGAAGTCTTTGCGCGGCTTGCCCCGGTTATCTCTGTAATTGGATAACCACGACGGGAGCCATATCGTATGAAGGTCGATAAAGCGCAAAGCGAGTTCCGTACCCTTCAGGCGGCCCGTTGTGTCGATGTCCGGTATATTGTAGACTACGGAAACGTATCGGTTTATTTGCCGCCACTCCTCCTCGCTTACTTGATAGGTTTCGGAGTTGAACCACAAAGGGAAGTAACCGAGGGAGCGGACACAAATCGCGTCGCGTTCGCCGGAGCAAATCACCGCTTCGGGCAGTTTCTGCTCCTTGTAGGTTTTATCCTCATTCGCTGGGTCAGCGCGGAACGTCTTTTCTTCCCTCTCGTTGAACTCGGTCCATTGTGCGGCGAGTTCAAACAGTCCGTTAACATAGTGTTGGGGCTTCTTCCCCTTCGGCTGATATTGGAAACGCCATTGTTTGTCGGCGTTCAGAGGCTCGTAAATCTTATAAAAGCGGTCGCGGTTGCCCTTTGAATCAGTGAACCAGCATTCCCGCATAAAAATCGGGTAACGCTCGTTTGAATACTTATAAACCGCCTCGCGATTCTTTACGGAGATAAGGGCCTTAACCCGGTACCAGTGCAACGCCTTCAGGTGTTCAGGAGTTACACGCGGTCCCATAACGCGGCATTCTTCGGTTGTGAACTCTTGGTCGATTTCCCAATAGGTTTCACCGTCGACCTCCTCCGGCTTCGCGGGTTGCTTGCGAATATCCGGGCGGTTTACGGAGCGGTTTATTTCGTCTGTTACGTTGAATATCTGTGCGAGGTCGAGGATTGCTTCAGGGAATCGCAATCCTGTCTCCTTCATGTGTACCGCTATCGGGTCGGTCGCTCTGCCTTCGTCACCGAAATCGGTAATTTTCCAAACCTGGAAGCCTTGTTTTGTCGAAAATAGTTTAACCGCCGTGCTGGGTGTCCGCTCGTCGTGGCGTGTCTTGAACGGCTTTTTACTCCGGGCTGCTTCCCTTACTTCTGGATAATGCAACGCAAGTATATCGAGGCCGTCAGAGGTCGCGGCGTACAATTTTTCAGGGGTTACCATAACTTGTAACAGATTACAGAATTACAAATATTTCCGGTATTTTCTACCCCCCCCGATTTTCGGTAATCGGCTTCGTCGCTTCGCTTGGCGAAGAATTGAGGTTGTCCGGTAACTGTTTTGCAAAGAGAGCGACAAAACAGGGAATGGGGAAGGACGCGCAAAACATTAATTTTCATTGCTGAATAAATTTAGTTGTATAGCATAGCCAAACGACGTTAATCGCGATTCCACACGAGCGGAACGGCGGCCGGTCGGAACCGTGACTATTCGCTCGGTCTTGCTGAAGGAATAGCCACTGCGCCGGGCGTAATATCGCAGGTCATACAGCGTTTTCGGGTCGCGCATAGGAAACGGAGGTGTCAGCGTCGTAAACCTTACCGATAGCTTCGCAAACAACGCCGAGTATATCGGAAGGCGTAAGGTCGTGAACCATACGGAGGGCGGTATCATTTCCCTCGCGAAAAACTTCGGTAACTGTTATGTCGCCGGCTTCGTTGATTTCGTCGGCAAGGCTGACTGCTAAAGTAGATTCGTGAACGGTTAACATTGCGCGATGTTTTCCAGCGCAAAGGAGGGCGGAACGGCCTCCGAATGAGATTTCTCTTTTCATATTTCGAGCGGTTTTATAGGTTAAATAGCCTCGCCGGAGGATTCTCCGCACACGCCTTCGGGGATTCCTCCGGGCTTGGCTATCGTGAAAATTTCTTTTCCTGAAACTTCGAGGGTGACGCGGTTAATATCTCGCTTCGCGGAATCAGGTATGCGACATTTACCATATAGCCAGTTGTTGAAAGTTGACACCGAAACAAGGCACTCCTCAACTAATCGACTTTTTTGCTTGTTATACTCTCCGCGAGACACGGAATAATCAAGCCAATGGCGTAAAATTTCCGCGTCGGTAGGGTGTTTAATTTCGTCCTGCATTTGCGTAGATTGAAAATATTTCGTAGATTTACAATGCAAATGTAGTGAATTTTACCTTTCGTAGGGTAAATAATTCCCGTTAATAAAAGTTAAGAAATAAATTATAATGGCTAATTTACTTATCATAAGAGATTTATGCGAGCGTAAGAAGATGACCATTCGGGAGTTGGCGCAACGTATTGGTCGCGACGAGAGTTCAATCCAGAGCGCAATCCGTCGAGGCTCGACTAATTCCTCAACGATTGAACTAATCGCCAAGGAGTTAGGAGTATCAGCAGGCGTTTTCTTCGACGGTTACGCCGCTGATAATACCAAAGAATTGCAAAGGGAAATCGACCACTTGAAAGAACTTCTGAAGGAAAAAGAACGGTTAATTGAGGTATTGATGGGCGACCGTAAAGCCTGAAAATCCTCTAAATGTCGGCACAATGTCGGCGCAATAAGGTATTAAACTACTGACGGTCAGCGTTACATTTGTGCCTGGTGGCACCACCTAAGACCGCTAATTCTCAATGAGTTAGCGGTCTTTTGTTTAACCACACTCCACCAAGTCACCACAAAAGTCACCACACCCACGCTAACGCACTGTAATATTGTGCGTTAGGCGTGTTGCGACAGGCGCATATCTTTTCTTGTGATTACTTAATACGGGTCAAGCCGAAATTCCGGAGCATTTGTTAAAATTCGAGAGCTGAAATGTTAAAGTTTAGGCGTAGAGTTTGACGAGCCGGAAGATGAAGAAGTTGCGGTCTCTTACGCCACGCATCTGCGATCGGAAAATCTTGACCTTGGAGTTGAATGCCTCGGCGGATGCGTTGGTGGCACGCCTGCGGAAGTAGTTGATTATTGTCGGGGCATGATTCCTGAATGTCTTGATAACGGAGCGGAAGTTGTTGTTTTCCAATGCCATTACTTTCTCATACCATTTGTTCATCTTCCCTAATGCCTTGGTCGGGGATATTTTCATATTGAATATGCGGCGCAGCTCCATCGCAAGCAGGTACGCGGCTTTGAGTATCGGATAGTGTTCGAACAGGATGTTGGCACGATGGCGCTGTGTGTCAGTCCATTTGTTCTGCGACATCATCAGGGTGTGCTTGCTGCGGGCGAGTATCCGGCGCATGGTCTCGCCGTTGGAATATGTAATTGGAGGCTCTGATTTGTCTCGGCTGTTGTCTTCGGCTATAAGCTTGCGCCGGATGTCGACACGTATCTCGTCAACCGCCTCGTTGTACACCTGCTGCACATGGAACCGGTCATTTACAACATGGGCGTTGCAGAATACTTCGGCGGCTATCAGCATCATCGATGGCGACAGGTCGCAGGTCACTTCCCTGACCTTGCGTCTCAATGATTTGCCCATGGCGCCGACCAATGTCGATATTATCTCGTCGCTTTTAGTCCCGGGTATGGCAGCGGCCAGTGTCCCCCGCCCTCCGTGACCGTCTTTGTTGGTGAGGAATGTCCATACCTCGCCGTTGCTCAGACAGGTCTCGTCGAGGCTCATGTGCGAACCGATGTTTGATGCATTGAAATAGAAGCCGCAGCAAAGCTCCGACTCGCACCACTCCGCATAGCCGCTTAGCCTGTTGCGATACAGATCGGCAAAATGTTTGCCGTTGACACAGTACATCTGCGCTATGTGCTTAATCGACAGCGATGTCGTCTCCACCTTCGTCTTTTAAAAAAGCCACGAACTCGGCGCCGAGTCGTGTTCCTTCCTCATTGGGTAGTTCGAGATGGTAACTGAAGATCTCGTTGGTTGCCTTGTCCCACCATTTGTTCTTGCGCATGTGCAGGAACACCGGTCTGCCACGCATCGGATAGTCCCGGACTGTAACGTAATCCGTATATCCACGTGCCACAATGTTCGGATTGCGGAAATCCTCGTCCGACAGTTTCTTTTTCTCATCAAGCCAGATGTCGTAAGACTGGTCTGTCTTTTCAAACCTGACCATCTCAAATAGCTCATCCAAACCTTCCGGTAAAAACTGCCAGAATGCATCACTGGTTTTCATGCCACAAATTTAACACTTTCTAAAATATCCATGCACCGGCTTTTCGGCTTGACCCCTTAATACGCTGATAATCAGTACGCAATTCATTCTAATTCAAAATCATTCAGCATCATTCACCCCCACACCATCGCCCCATAGCCCCAAGCTTTAACAGACTTTAACTATAATCTGGCGGTAAAAATGTGGTGACCTCAGCCAAAATTCTGCCGGGTCACCACACTCAAATCTAAAATTCTGTTAAATTTAGTTTGGATTTATTGCATTAAAAGTACTGTTTGCCGCACCATTTTTGGCAACTCCACTTTTTCAGGATCTGCTTCTCCAGCCATTTTCATATACATTCAGCCTTAACTGTATCGCCCTTTTTCTCTAAATTATTGATGGCATGGTTTTATTTTATAGCGTCCTCCAATGGAATTTTCAACTTGCCCCCATTCTTGATGCCAACTCCGACTCCTCCCAACTTGGCCAGCCTCGAGGCCATGTCGCTTTCAATCAGCTCGCCTATAATATACAAATCTTCGTCGCCAAAATCAAAATGGATTATATCGCTTCCAGTATCGGATTTTGACACACTTAGATATAGAATGCCGATTTTTGTAGCATCGTTAGCCATTCGGACCTTACTTTTCATACCGATAAATGAATCTCCTTCTGATGCGGATTGCTCCAGATAAAGATTTTCAAGAATGATAGCGGGACCGAGAGACTGTTGTGATTCGGTTTCCCAAAGAGCGAAAACCGCAATGCCATCATGAATAGTCAATGTGGCCATAGCATCTCCGTCAATTCTTGAGAGACGGTTTCGATTATCCCCCATAGCATATATCCCCCAACCGGCAACGGATGTAACTTGAGAATATGCTGAAAGAATGCACGCCACAAGAGCGATACAGACTGCTAATATCTTTTGCTTCATAATCGCGTCTGTTGAATTTCATTCAACAAGAAATATTTTACAAGTATCGAAATTTATTTCCCAGTGTCCGTTATCCACGGATTCCCAGCCATACTTGACAGACATGTCATTCCACCATTTTTGAAACTTGGTGGAGGTGTCACCCATGTCCTTTACGAGCTTATCATAAAGAGCAACATTCTCGATTGTGAGAATCTTAGCCAACTCATTAAGACCATTGCGTCGCTCAAAAAGCGATTGAATAACGTCACGCTCCTGTTCGGTGACGCATCCTATTTCTCTTTTCATCAGTATATTTTGTTTATTATGTTATCAAACGGATCAAGATAGTCTATCACGGGAATTTCGACCTGAGACAACAATTCCGAATCTATCTCACGTAACGCCAAAAGCAAATCCCTTGAAGCGTTTCGCTCTATATGAGCTACCGAACATTGTTCGTGGCTTGGTGTATTGATTTCCCCCGTTATCTTCTTATTAAGCCATACACATCGTTTGCACTGCCAAGCATCGCAACTACGACAGATAGGCGCATGATTGAGTTTGTATAGTAGAGGATTCTTTATGTCCAATCCTTTTTCCAAATCACCGATACTTTCCATCGCATTAAAGTAGAACGCCGGGCATACATAGAAATTTCCATTGGGCGCAAGCGTTACCGATTCATATCCTGCATTACAATTATTCATTCTGTTAAGGACAAGTCGATCTGTAAGCACGTTTATTTGTACTTGATGGCCGTATGTATATTCCGAAACAATATCGGGTATCAACTCATGGAGTAAATCATCATAATCTTTCAATGCCGTTTCATTAATATATGGAATATCCAACAAAACAATGTTTATTCTAAATACCTTTGACAGTAAAGCCTTTAATAGCTTTTTATTTACCAGTAATTCAGTTAACGAAGTTCTGACAACGTAAGATTGACCTTTAATAAATTCATATCCATTGAGAGACTCCCAATTCTCAACAACAACAATATCTGCGTCCGCAAGTAGATTTCGGCTGTCGGCATCACATGGTACTATATCTGCGTGATTAATCGAACTTATTAAATCCGATATATTTGCAGGGATTGGCTCTCTCGGATATACAAATTGAATCGTTAAATTTGACTTCATCGCCCATAGCACAGCCTTTTCCAACAAACCTACTGTGACGAGATTATGCGCCTGTTTTGAATTATATTGGCAAAACGACACGGAATTGTCGGCCAACGGTATTATCAGATACTTCAACATTGCCCTATTTCGATTTTTGACAATCCTTCTTTTTTAAGTTTAACATAGAGTTTGTTCCAATAATAATTGTTTGCTCTCACTCTTGCCTTGTGCATTTTGCAAATGGCTGTTGATCGCTGATAAATTGTATCAGTATCGGCTGCATCATAATTCTCCCCTTGACACCATGCACATCCACTGGCCACTTCACAGTCAATGCATTTTTGCGATGATTGAGTAGTTCGGTCAAGTGTAAGAAATGGTCTGAGCAAGTTTTTGTTGATGCCGTCCTCAACATTGCCTACTATTATTGGGCGTTTGTTTCTGAGGGAGTATGCTGCAAACCGTGTGCATGGATAGAAGTTCCCGGCAGCATCAACAGCAAGCATTTTTCCTGCCCCACACCAATTGCCATTATCATTAATCGGATTCATAGGCTTGCCTATGAACTCCGCAAAGAAAGAGCAGGCATATTCTTCATAATATCGTCCGTCAATTATTGCTTCTGCGAGTTCTGTCAGTTGCTCTTCAAATATCACGTCATCTCCATCTTTCCAGACATCTTCAAATACTACATTTATGTTCACCTCCTTAATGCCAAGTGAGTATAAATGCAAAACGCTCTCTTTGATATATGGTATGTCGGCTGTGCTTATTGTAACTTTTGTCCCACCTCCGGGGAATTGACTAAGCCAGAGTGGAATGTTTCTAACAACATCAGAATAACTTCCTTTGCCGTCGCCTTTCCATATCCTATTGAGGTCATGTTTTGTCTGAGTTCCGTCTATTGTTATTCCAATAGACAGATGGTTCTGATTCTTTGCAATAAATTGCTGGACTTTCTGTGAATCATAGTTGATGCCGTTTGTCGATAAAGACAAACGATAAGAGTCAAACCAATGATGGTTTAGGCGAAACATCTCAGTCTTGAGATAGTCACATATCTTATCAATTAAATCAATCTCAAGAAAAGGCTCTCCACCGATAAAGTCCCACACAACTGATTTTTCACGAAAATCATCCTCTCGTGAAAGAATGTAATCAACAGCTTTTTTTGCCACCTCCCATGACATTCTTTCCTTGTCGTTTTTGCCAACAAGGTAACAATATTTACAAGCAAGCTGGCAATCTTTTGTCACTATAAAGGTAATGGTTTTAGCCGCACCACCTCGCCAAGCGGCAGAATTCTCTTTTATGCCCATAATGATTAGAATAAGGAGGCGGTTCCGAGACATCCAAAACTACAAGCTCCAGTGCAGTTTCCTTGACATGTGCCTTGACAACCATAGCTGCAACCTCCCTGACAGCTTGATTTGCATCCACCGTCACATCCATATGTACATCGACCTTGGCACCCCATCGAGCAGTCGCTTTGACACATCAAATCGCATTTGCCTTGACATCCGGCGACACAGCCATTGCCACATGCTTGTCCGCATCCGCTTGAACATTGTTGCCCACAGCTACTGGCACATTGTTGTTTACATGTAGTCGTGCATGATGTTTGACAACCGCCGGCACAATCACCTTGACAGCTACCTTTGCATTCTCCCTTGCAACTACCGGTGCATGTGTTTACACATAGTCCCGTACAACTGCCGGGACAATAGTCAGGAGCAGGTTCGGATGCTGCTCTCAGCGGTGCCGGTATGCTCATCAATGCAATACCTCCCAATATTGGAAGTATGCGCCCGGCCGCTTGCTTGAAAAAATCTCGGCGGCTGACACCTTTTTCGTTTTCTTTGTCTAATCCCATTTTAGTCCTTGTACTGAAATTTCCACAGCAATATTGTCAAAGCCTACAAAATAGACTTCAGGATGTTTCTTGTATGGCAGTATGCGAATCTCACATACTGTATGACGCAAAACCGTTGGTGTTTGATCCATTCGCGGATTCGGAATTACAAAAGTAGAAGCCTTAGACCAATCCTCTGCGGTCGGATAACGGTCGCTTACATAGTAATCAACTGTGCCATAATATGTGAAGGATTGTTTATTTTTATAATGCTCCTTAATCTCTTTCTTTGAAGGCTTGCGATAATTGGAAATCTGAAATTTGAAGAATTCAATACCTCCGGAACTTCGCAAGATAAGTCCTGAATCATCGGTATATTTGGATATACGTCCCGGAGACGCTTCCCAAGCTGACCATGCACCCTTGTAGTTGAAGCATACTTCTTGAGCGTTTGTGTTTTGTGAAAGAAACATCGCCATCGTAATTATGGCAATCCAGCAACATAAGACATTCGTTTTGACTGCGTTCATAGTATTATCGTTTATCATATTCTCTAACCGGATTCCACCACCACGAACCTATACCAATAGGAAAAAGTAAAATTGATTGTGCAATATTCGCAACTACTCTCCCCTTATTCGTATGTTTCTTCTGACCTGTAAAAGTCATTCCTTGAATACTTATTGCAACCCCTATATTGTCAAAGTAGACATTATAGTTTGATGGAAGTTTCTTATATGGCTCTATTTTAATACGACAAGACGTGCGCCTAAGAACAGACGGAGTTTGATCTATACGTGGATTCGGAATAACAAACCGACTGGCTCTTGCAAGAGCTTCAGCCGTAGGATACGCATCGTTCACGCTATATTCGACAGTACCGATATATTCATACCATTGGCCTGATTTCAGATGCTCCTTGATTTGTTCCTTTGTCGGAGGAATGTAGTTTGTAATCTGAAAACTGAAATAGGTTTGACCGCCTGGTGTTTTCAGTATAATACCAGAATCGTCTACATAATGGGCAATTTCTCCATAGGCAGATTGCCAAGAAGACCAATCGCCACGGTAGTTAAAGGACTCCTTCCATTGTGCATTCGCATTGCTTGCAGATGAAAAAAGCAAAATCATCAGAACCAGTTTAATTGCGAAATGGACTCTCTTTTTCATAATAGTTGTGCTATTCGTTAACAAGAGAATCAAAAGAATAAGCCACACTGACAGAAAGCTCCTCTGAGGATAATTCCTGTACCTCAAAAATCACATAATCATGAGCTATGTGATTTCTCTCAACTTGAGTAAGCTCATCAAGTGCGATATTTACCGCAAGTTGGGCAATATCGGCAAATCCTCTACGGTCATCAGTTGCTATACGAGGTCTTTCTACATCAGCCCACAGATGCCAAGACCCATAAATAAATGTAACTCTATATTTCGTCACTGATTATATGGTCGCCGCGGTCATCCTCTCGTTGGCGTTTGTAATTTTAGGCAGGTTGGACATTTTGGGTGATGGATTGCGTGTAATCAGCTGATTTAA
>ERZ777305.762-NODE-762-length-48935-cov-5.458961_pt1 | contig 48935 bp, 50 predicted proteins | sample MGYA00374965_ERZ777305 | MGnify/ENA primary metagenome ERZ777305 (study PRJEB29328, sample SAMD00013331) | mouse gut metagenome | study: EMG produced TPA metagenomics assembly of the Metagenome analysis of fecal microbiota from mouse which was promoted...
GTAGGGCCGCAACTTCGCGGTGCTCGTTTCGGCCACGCTGGCTCCGACCCGCTAAACCCCGCCCCGGGCTACCGCGACGCAGGCAACTACGGACGGTTAGGCGATCCGATGTACGTCGGCGACGGCGGGTACAACTGGGTTTCTACGGACAACGGTATCTTCGGCATGTTCTTGGGTTTCCATGCAACATGGTTCAATCCCAGCCACGCGGACAGCCGCGCCTACGGTTTTCAGTTGCGTTGCCTCTCGGAATAAACGGGGCGTGCCGCACTCCGAAATGGCAGCCTCTACCCTACGGCGGCCCCGCCCCGGGCTTCCGCGATGCGGGAGATTATGGAAATCCAGGGAAGTTAATGAGTGTCGGTTATGACGGATACAACTGGTCGTCTTCGGTCAGCGGCTGCTTAGGAATATATCTGTATTTTTACATGCAGGGGTTGGATACGCATGCTGTCTATAATCGAGCCCACGGTTTTCCGTTGCGTTGCCTCTCGGAATAAACAGAAGCCGCCCCGGGCTACCGCTACGCAGGCTCGGGCACACCGGCGAGCGTCGGTAACAACGGGTATAGCTGGTCTTCGACGGTCAGCAGTACAAATGGTATGTATTTGGGATTCAACGTGACATTGCTTAATCCTAACAACGCGCTCCACCATGCCTACGGTTTTCAGTTGCGTTGCCTCTCGGAATAAACGGAACAGGGGAAATAAAAAACACATGCCAGATACATATATGTCGATGGAAGCGAAACAGTTACGGATAGTTTATATGGGTACGCCCGATTTTGCGGTGGAACCTCTGCGGCGGTTGGTCGAAGGAGGATATCGTATTGTCGGAGTGGTGACGGTGCCGGACAAACCGGCCGGACGGGGGTGGAAAATGCAGCAGTCGGCCGTCAAACAGTATGCGACGGAGGCTTTGCCGGGAGTGCCGTTGTTGCAGCCGGTGAAGTTGAAAGACCCGGAGTTTGTGGCGGCGTTCGAGGCGCTACGGGTGGATTTGGCGATTGTCGTGGCGTTTCGGATGCTGCCCGAGGTGATCTGGGCGATGCCGAGGCTCGGGACGTTTAACCTGCACGCCTCTTTGTTGCCGCAGTACCGGGGAGCGGCGCCGATCAATTGGGCGGTGATGAACGGAGAGCGAAAGACCGGTGTGACCACTTTTTTGCTGGATCACGAGATCGATACGGGGGCGATTCTGATGCAGAGCGAGTTGCCGATTTCCGACACGGATACGGCGGGGACGGTGCACGACGGGTTGATGGAGCTGGGGGCCGGGCTGGTGGTGGAGACGGTCAAGGGTTTGGCGGCGGGGACGGTGCGGCCGACGGTGCAGCCTCAGGTTCCGGAGGATGGACTGAAGCCGGCGCCGAAGATTTTCAGGGAGGACTGTCGGCTGGTGGCCGAGGGGAAACGGTGGGAGGACTACTCCACCCGCTCGCTGTACGATAAGGTGCGCGGGTTGAGTCCGTATCCGGGGGCTTGGTGCGATTTTCCGGGCGAGACGACAGCCAAGATTTTAGAGGCACACTATGAACCGTTCGATGCTGTGTTGCCGGAGGCCGCTGAGCAGGGGTTCGACACGGACGGCAAGCGTTGGTTGCGGGTGGCGTGCAAGGATGGGTGGCTGTATGTCGACCGGTTGCAGGTGGCGGGGAAACGGGCCATGGAGGTCGAAGAATTTTTGAGGGGATACCATTTTGCAAATGAAAAAACGGTATGAACGGGATGTGGAAAATCGTGAACGGCCGGGTGGTGACGCCGGGCGGGATTTTGCCGCAGGGACAGGTCGTCGTTGCGGAGGGAAGAATCGCCGAGGTGACGGAACGGAATGTCGAACTGCCGGCCGGGGCTGAAGTGTTCGATGCGGAGGGGTGTTATGTGGCTCCGGGATGCATCGACGCGCATGTGCATGGGGCGGCGGGACATGATTTTTCGGAGGCGACGCCGGAGGCTTTCCGGGCGATTGCCCGGGCACATGCCCTGCATGGGACGACGGCGCTTTATCCGACGATTGCCGCCGATGCGGTGGAGGTTTTTCGGCGGTCGATCCGGACATGCGAACAGGTGATGGCCAAGCCGGATGGCGGCGGGGCGTGCATCATGGGGCTGCACCTGGAGGGGAACTATCTGAATCCGGTGATGAAGGGGGCTCAGCATCCGGATCACATCTATCCGCCCAAGCCGGAAGAGTATCGCGAACTGTTGGAGGGGACGACGTGCATCAAGCGCTGGAGTGCGGCTCCGGAGCTGCCGGGGGCGTTGGAGTTCGGGCGGTATGCTTCGGCGCGGGGCGTGGTGGTCTCGGTGGCCCATACGACGGCCGACTATCCGGCGGTGAGACGGGCGTGGGAAGCGGGTTTCACCCATGCGACGCACTTTTACAATGCGATGACGGCGGTTCACAAAGAGGGCATCTACAAACGCGGCGGGACGGTCGAGGGGATTTATCTGACCGAAGGGATGACGGTCGAGGTGATTGCCGACGGGATCCATGTGCCGGCGGATATTTTACGGCTCGTCTATCGGATCAAGGGGCCGGAGCGGGTGGTTCTGGTGACGGACGCGCTGTCGGAAGCGTGCCGCGAGGGAGAGGCGGAGGGGATTTGCCGGCGCGATCCGAGGCTGATGATCGAGGAGGGTGTCTGTAAACTGGCGGACGGTTCGGCCATTGCGGGGAGCATTGCGACGGGGATTCGGCTGATCCGGACGATGGTGCGGGAGGCGGGTTGTCCGTTGTCGGATGCGGTGCGGATGGCGGCCGGGACGCCGGCGCGGATCATGGGTATTTCGGAACGGAAAGGGGAGATTCGCCAGGGGCTGGATGCCGACCTCATCGTGTTCGACGACGACTTCGCGCTGCGGCGGACGATGGTCGGAGGAGGATGGATTCGGAAATAACCTCGGGGCTACTTTTCGTCGATCAGGTAGATCACCTCGCCCGGGCGGTGCATCAGGAAGTTCTCGCGGGCGAAGCGCTCCAGAAAGGCGCTGTCTTTCAGCCCGGCGATCACGGCGCTGTCCTCCGCGATCTTGTGGATATAGAATACCTTTTCCTGTTCGAGCTCCCGGATTTTCTGATTGAGCTGTCGGCTGTCGAGGTAGTTGTTGCGGTCGAAAAAGACGATCCACGCGACGAATACCAAGGTCGCGCAGATGAAGATGTTCCGGTTGGAGAAAAGTCGCTCGAATTTCATGGCCTGCCGGACAAAGATACGGTAAATTTCGGGCGAAGTCAGCGGTTTCGGTCGAAAAACGGTTCCACCGGGCCGTGCCCCGAACCGATCGACCGGTCGCGGGCGGCGGCGATCGCGGCGTGGATGAAATCGGTCGCCTGCTCCGCCGCTTCGGCCAGGGGCTGGCCCAGCGCCAGAAAGGTCGCCAGCGCACTGGAGAGCGTGCAGCCCGTACCGTGCGTATTCCGCGTCTCGATCCGGTCGTGGGTATAGGCATGCGCCGTCGGATCGCCGGTGGAAAAGAGCGTATCGGTGAGCCGGTCGCCGGTCAGGTGGCCGCCTTTGAGCAGGACGGCCTGCGCCCCCATCCCTCGAAATCGCTCCCAGGCAGCTTCGTAGTCGTCCGGCGAGGCGATGGAGAGTCCGGTCAGCTGTTCCGCCTCGGGAATGTTCGGCGTCACGACCGTGGCCAGCGGTAGCAGGCTGTCTTTGATGGCATCGGTGGCGCTCCCGCCGGTCAGCACGTCGCCCGAGGTGGCGACCAGCACCGGGTCGAGCACGATGACCGGCGGACGGTACTCTTCCAATAATTTCGCAACCCGTTCGACTACCTTCCTCGTTCCCAGCATGCCGATCTTCACGGCGTCCGTTCCGATGTCGTCCAGCACGGCACGGAGCTGTTTCTCAACGATATCCGGCGAGAGAAACTCTACATCCGCTACCCCTCTCGTATTCTGTGCCGTCACGGCTGTCAGGACGCTCGATGCGTAGCCGCCCAAGGCCGAGATGGTCTTGATGTCGGTCTGTATGCCTGCGCCGCCGCCGCTGTCCGAACCGGCTATGGTCAGTATGCGTTTCATGGTCAGAAGTGTTTGAATCCGCTGAAATCCAGCGGTTTCCCATCGTATCGAATTTCCGCAGGGCCGGCGACGCAGCGCCCGATCGTAGCCAAAGGCCGACCGAACCGTTCGGTGAACCGTGCCTGCAGCTCTTCGAACCGTGCCGGAGCCACTGTACCCAGCAAAACATAGTCTTCGCCGCCGGTCAAAGCCAGTTCGATGGCATTCCAGCCTTGCTCCGTGGCAACTCGCTGCAATCGGTCGGAGATGGGGAGAGACGCCGTGTCGATCTCCGCGCCGACCCCCGATGCCCGCAGGATGTGTCTCAAATCCGAAGCCACACCGTCTGAAACGTCCATCAGGGCGTGCACGTCGCTCTCTCGCCCCAGCCACTCCCCTTCGGCCAGATGCGGCCTCGGGCGGTGGTGGGCCTCGATCAGGGCGGCGATTTCCGGCGTGGTCGGCAAATCCGCCAGCAAGGCCTGCAATCCGGCTGCCGAATCGCCCAACGGCCCGGTCACGACGATCAGGTCGCCCGCCTCTGCCCCGCTCCGCCGCTTGATCCGGTCGCTCTCCGCCATGCCTAAAACCGTGATATTGATGACGATACCTTGCGGCGCAGCGGTCGTGTCGCCTCCTAAGAGCGGCACGCCGAACGAGCGGTAACCCTCGAAAAAACGGTCGCACCACTCTACCCCGACTCCGTCGGTCGGCAGACCTAGGCTCAGGAAGGTGGCCGTCGGCGTGGCTCCCATTGCCGCCACGTCGCTCAGATTGACAGCTAAGGCCTTGTATCCCAAATCGTAGGCCGAAATCCGGTCGCGCAGGAAATGGACATCTTCGACCAGCAGGTCGGTGGTGACGACCAGCGACCTGCTGTCGTCCCACGGAATCACGGCGCAGTCGTCGCCGATCCCCTCCCAGCCTGCCGGTACGAGCGGCCGGAAAGCGGCGGCGATGCGGCCGATCAGACCGAACTCTCCGATTTCTTCGATTTTCATCGCTCTATGCCTTTTCCGACTCGGTTTTCCATCGGCTGACCCGCTCTACGGCGGCGTCGAATTCGGTCGTCAGCCGCTGCATGATCTCCGCCACCGGCTCCACCTCGCGAATCAACGAGGCGATCTGACCGATCTCCAGCTCCCCTTCCGTCAGGTCGCCTTCGAAGATGCCTCGTTTCGAGCGCTTTGCGCCTAACAGTTCCCGCAACTCTTCAACTGAAGCCCCTCTTGCCTCGGCCTCGGCGACCCGTTGGTAAAATTCGTTCTTGACCAGCCGAACCGGACTCAACTTCTTGAGGGCGAGCATCGTGTCTCCCTCGCCGAGGGTCACGCACAACTGTTTGAAAGCCTCGTGGGCCGACGACTCCGCGGCCAGCGCAAAGCGTGTTCCCAGCTGCACCCCGTCCGCTCCCAGCGTCATGGCGGCCAGCATGCCCGCTCCGGTCGCAATCCCGCCTGCGGCCAGCAGCGGCAGTCCGGTCGCCGCCCGAACCTGCGGAATCAGGGCCATGGTCGTAATCTCCTCCCGTCCGTTGTGTCCGCCCGCTTCGAACCCCTCGGCCACGATGGCGTCTACCCCCGCCGCTTCCGCTTTCCGGGCGAACCGGGCGGAGGCGACCACATGGGCCACCGTGATTCCCGCCTCCTTGAGGCGTCCGGTGTAGAGGGCCGGGTTGCCGCCCGAGGTGAAGACGATCGGTACGCGTTCGTCGATCAGCAGTTGAATCACCCGTTCGATCTCCGGGTAGAAAAGCGGCACATTCACGCCGAACGGCCGGCCGGTATCGGCCAGTGCGGCGCGCGTCTTGGCGATATGTTCGGCCAGCGTCTCGGGGTGCATGGAGCCGGCGCCCAGCAGTCCCAGACCTCCGGCGGCCGATACGGCCGAGGCCAGCCGCCAGCCGCTGCACCAGACCATGCCGCCCGAAACGATGGGGTGTTCTATCTTAAAAAGCTCTGTAATAGGAGTTTTCATTCCGAGGTGAGTTTTTGGATATTTATTGGATAAAGATAAAGCAAAAAATCCATAAATTTGTAGAGTGCAATACCGTTGTCGGAGGGCAGCGGAAAGGCTGAAATTCAGATCGAAACGCGAAATGTCGAAAAAAAAGATCGTTGCTGTCATCGCCGGAGGGGACTCCTCCGAGGATGTGATTTCATATAAGAGTGGGGCGCAGGTGTGGGGCTGTCTGGATCGGAATCTTTATGAACCTTATCTGGTCGTGCTGCGGCACGGGGTCTGGCGGGTCAATCCGGTGGACGCGACGCCTGAGGGGGCGACGGTGCCGGTGGATTTGAACGATTTCAGCTTTGTCGATCCGGCACAATCGGGGGCGGGCTGCCGAAAAAAGTTCGACTATGCGCTGATCGAGATTCACGGGACGCCGGGCGAGAACGGGATTTTGCAGGGGTATTTCGAGCTGATGGGAATCCCCTACTCGACTTGTACGCCGGAGGTTTCGGCGCTGACGTTCAATAAATCGCTCTGCAAAGCGGCTTTGAGGGGGCGGCCGGGGATCAACCTGGCGCGGGAAATCTTGCTGCATCGCGGGGAACCGATTCCGGAGGCGGATACTATTATAAAGGAACTGGGGCTGCCGTTTTTCGTCAAACCGAATGCCAGCGGGAGCAGTTTCGGAGTGACGAAAATCAAGTCGGCTGATCCTGCGGCGATAAAAGCGGCCATCGAAGCGGCTTTCGCGGAGAGCGATGCGGTGCTGCTGGAGCAGTTCGTCGACGGGCGCGAGGTGAGCTGCGGGATGATGGTGATCGACGGATGGGAGTGGATTCTGCCGGTGACGGAGTTGATTACGGAAAACGAGTTTTTCGATTTTGAGGCGAAATATACGGCGGGGGCGTGTCGCGAGGTGACGCCGGCGGAGTTGCCGGAGGATGTGGTACGTCGGCTCAACGAGGCGACGGCGACGGCTTACCGTACTTTGGGATGCCGGGGGGTGGTGCGGGTCGATTTCATCATCGACCGACGGACGGGAGAACCGTACTTTATCGAGGTCAACACCACGCCGGGGATGAGCGCGGCCAGTATCGTGCCCCAGCAGTGGCGCGAGGCGGGCCTGACCATGGGCGAGGCCTTCGGAATGATTATCAACGAAACATCAAAACAATAAAACCGTTATGAGTACCAATTACAAGCTTAAGACCGAAGGAGGACTGAAAGCAGGGGCCGAACCGATGGAGATCGTCACCCGGTTCGAACGCATTCCCACCTACATCGCGGCGACGGCGGAAGAGGGGGCGATTCGTGTAGCCGATGAGATCGCAGCGGCTATTCAGGCTAAGACTGCGGCGGGTGAACGGTGCGTGCTGGCGTTGACGGCCGGAAAGTCGCCGATCGGAGTCTATCGCGAACTCGTCCGGAAACATAAAAGCGAGGGGCTGAGCTTCAAGAATGTCGTGATTTTCACCTTGTTCGAGTTCTACCCCATTCAGGCCAGCGAACAACAGAGCTATACCTACTCGCTGTACGAAGAGCTGATCAATCAGGTGGACATTCCGGCCGAACAAGTGCATACGCTGGACGGGACGGTGCCGGCGGAACGGGTCAGCGAATACTGCAAGGAGTACGAAGCGAAAATTGTGGCGGCAGGCGGAATCGATATCTTGCTGCTCGGGATGGGCGATCAGGGACAGGTGGCGCTGAACGAGGCGGGGACTTATCAGAATACCCGCACGCGGATCGTGGCGTTGAGCAATGCGTCGCGGAAGCTGGTGGCATCGTCGTTCTACGGGATCGAGAACGTGCCGACCCGGGCTTTGACGGTCGGGATTGCCACCCTCATGCAGGCCAAACGCATCATCCTGATCGGATGGGGCGAGGACAAGTCGGAGGTGGCGGCCAAGGTGATCGAGGGAGCTGTGGATGCGGCTGTGCCGGCTTCCTACCTGCAGAACCATACCAATGTCGAAGTGGTGCTGGACGAGGATGCGGCTTCGCAGCTGACGCGCGTGGCGACGCCGTGGCTCGTGGGGACGTGCGTGTGGACGAACCGGTTTATCCGGAAAGCGGTCTTGTGGCTTTGTCAGAAAGTCAACAAACCGATTCTGAAGGTGACCTATCAGGACTATATCGACAACAGCCTCGGGCAGCTGATCGAAGATACCGGAATGACCTATGACAAGATCAATATTCAGGTCTTCAACGATTTGCAGCATACCATCTCGGGATGGCCGGGCGGAAAGCCGAACGCGGACGACTCGACGCGGCCGGCGCGCTCGTTCCCGTTCCCGAAACGGGTGGTGATCTTCAGCCCGCACCCGGACGACGACGTGATTTCGATGGGGGGGACATTTATCCGCTTGGCGGATCAGGGACACGACGTGCATGTCGCTTACCAGACCTCCGGGAATATCGCCGTGCATGACGATGTGGTGCTCCAGACTTTGGATACGGCGCGCGAATGCGGGTTCGAGGACAAGTACGAACATTTCAAGCAGCTGATCCAGAGCAAGGTCAAGGGACAGCCGGAGCCGCTCGAACTGCGGAAATTCAAGGGGGCGATCCGGCGCGGAGAGGCCAGAGCGGCTGACCGGAGCTTCGGCTTGAACGACGATACCAATGTACATTTCCTCAATCTGCCGTTCTACGAAACCGGTTCGGTGAAGAAAGGGGCGATCAGTCAGGCGGATATCGATATCGTGGTCGCGCTGCTGCGGAAGATTCAGCCGCACCAGATCTATGCGGCGGGCGACCTGTCGGATCCGCACGGGACGCACCGCGTTTGTATCGAAATCGTGCTGGCGGCGGTGAACCAGATCAAGGAGGCGGGGGATGCGTGGTTGAAGGATTGCGTGATGTGGCTCTACCGCGGGGCTTGGCAGGAGTGGGATCTGGATATGGTTGACATGGCGGTGCCGCTGAGCCCGGACGAGGTGATCAAGAAACGCCATGCCATTTACCGGCACTTGTCTCAGAAGGATATCGTGCCGTTCCCGGGAGACGACAAACGCGAGTTCTGGGAACGTGCCGAAGACCGGACGCAGGCTACCGCACAACTGTATGACAAGCTCGGGATGGCTGAGTATCAGGCGATCGAGGTATTTGTGAAGTACCCGATTTTCTAACCGCTTTTCCGACTGCTTTCGAAACGAGGCCTCCGGGCGTGAGTCTCTGCAAAAAGAGATCTCACCGCCCGGAGGCCTTGCATTTACCGGAGGGCGGTTGTCAAAAAATTAGACACTGACTGTCTAATTTTTTGACAACCGCAGGAATGGTATGGTTTGGTAAAATATTGATTTCCACCTTGATACTTGGTTTGGTTCGATTTTGGCATACGACAAGACGGATTAAAAATACATTCGAAACTATGAGAATGATTTTACGAAATTTGCTGACTGTCTTGCGGCGTTTCCGGCTGGCCTCGGCGCTCAATATCGTGGGGTTGTCGATTGCCTTCGCCGCCTTCATGATCATTCTGATGCAGGTGCATTACGATCGCTCGTTCGACCGGTTCCACCCGAAGAGCGACCGGATCTACCGGGTCGAGGTGAGCGAGGACAGCACCACTTATAATGCGCTGGTGGGACGGAAATGGGCCGAACTGATCGAAGACCGGCTGCCGCAGATCGAGATGACCGGCTTGCGGATGGATTTTGCGACCATCGGGAATCTGGCCAAAGTCGAACGCAACGGCGCGGTGCAGGGCTATCGGGTCGATGTGCACTTGATCCATCCCGATTTTGCGGAGATTTTCGATTTCGATATGGTCGAGGGGCGGCGCGAAGCGTTGGCCGAGCCGGGACAGGTCGTGATTCCGCAGAGTATGGCCCGTAAGTTCTTCGGCGACGAGAGCGCCTGCGGGAGGCGGATCATCTTCACCTCGACCGCCGATACGGTGATGACTGTCGGCGGCGTCTATCGCGATTTTCCGCGCAATACGCTGGTGCAGAATGTGGCCTATTACGGTATCAATCCGACGGTCTGGAAGCCGTGGGATGGCTGGCATTTCAATTATCAGCTGTATGTTACCCTCTCGGCGGGGGCCGATCCGGCGGAGGTCGAACGGCAGTTGTTGGACGAGGTGCTCCACTCGCCGGATATTCCGGGGTGGATTCGGGATTACAAGGCCGTGCGGCTCCATCCGCTGGCCGACCTGCACTATGCCGCAAATGTGCAGTACGATGCCGTGCCGAAAGGGAGTCGGGCCACGACCTCAGTGCTGCTGGCCATCGCGTTGCTGGTGATCGGCATCGCGGCGGTGAATTTCGTGAATTTCGCCACGTCGCTCGTGCCGCTCCGGATCAAAAGCATCAATACGCAGAAGGTGTTCGGTTCGTCGGTCGGGATGCTGCGCACGGTGCTGGTCGGCGAGGCGGTGGGAATCGCGCTGCTGGCTTTTCTCGCCTCGTTGTTCTGGGTCTATGCGGTCGGGCGGACCGGGTTTACGGCGTTTTTAGACGTCGATCTGAATCTGACGACCGCTCCGGGTATCGTCGGGATCGGGCTGGCGGTCGCTCTCGGCGTGGGGCTACTGGCGGGACTCTATCCGGCGTTCTTCGCTACCCGGTTTCCGCCGGCGCTGGTGCTCAAAGGGTCGTTCGGACTCTCGTCCCGGGGGCGCGCCCTGCGGATGGCGCTGGTCGGGACGCAATATGTTATCTCGACGGGCCTGATTATCGCAGCTTTCTTCATGCAGCTCCAGAACGGCTATCTCCGCACCCGCGATACGGGATATGATACCGAACAGGTGGCGGTGCTCGAACTCAACGATGCGCTGACCATGGAGCATCGGGAGCTGCTGGTGAACCGGCTCAAGGAGAGTCCGCAGATCGAACACGTCGCTTTCTCTCAGTTTCTGTTCGGTACGGGCGGAGCGCAGGTTAACGAGACGGAGGTCGGAGGCGAGACGGTTCGGTTTGCCTATTTACCGGTATCGTCCGAGTTTCTGGACGTGATGAAGATTCCGGTGGTGGAGGGGCGGAATTTCCAGGAGAATGATAACAGGGCCGACAAAATGCGTTTCATCATGAACGAAGCGACCCGGCGGATGTATTCGACCGTGGAGCTGGGGCTCGATCTCGAATACGGCGAGGTGGTCGGTTTCATACCGGATATTAATTACCAGCCGTTGCAACTTGCCAGCTCGGGGGCATTTTGTCTGAGCGTCGAACCGCCGGCGGGACTGTACCGTTCGTCGCTGCCGTGGACGTATGTCCGGATCAACGGCGATGTGGAGCGGGCGGTGGAACATATCCGCCGGACGGTGGCCGAGTTCGATCCGACTTATCCGGTGTCGGTGCAGTTCTACGACGAGGTCTTCAACAGCGTCTACCGGAAGGAGCGGAAGACGACGGCACTGATTACGACTTTTTCGCTGTTGGCAGTGGTGATTTCGTTGGTGGGAGTTTTCGGGCTGGTGGTTTTCGAGACGCAGTACCGGCGCAAGGAGATCGGGGTACGGAAAGTGATGGGAGCTACGGTGGCGGAGATTCTGGGGATGTTCAACCGCTCGTTTGTGCGGATGGTGTTGATCTGTTTTTCGGTGGCGGTTCCGCTGGCGTGGTATGGGGTGACGCGCTGGCTGGAGGGGTTCGCCTACCGGACGCCGGTCTACTGGTGGGTTTTCGTGGTGTCGCTGCTGATCGTGCTGGCGATTACGCTGACTACGGTGACGATCCAGAGTTGGCGGGCGGCGACGGACAATCCGGTGGATGCGCTCAAGGCGGAATAGGTGCGGCGGATGGCGGATGCGCTCAAAAAAAGCAGGGAGCACTCCGATAGAGAGTGCTCCCTGCTGCGTTCAATAAGAAGGTGGTGAAAAATTACCGCAGAATGGATTTCCCGTACCAAGCCTCCGGCACATCGAGCCGCAACAGATCCGCGATGGTCGGCGCGTTGTCGTATTTCATCACGATGCGGTCGATTTTCTGCCCGGCCGGAATTCCGCGACCGACGATGATATAAGGTGCGCGCATCTCATTCATGGTCTTTCCGCCGTGAGCAGTCCCTTTGCCGCCGTGATCCGCCGTAAAGATGACGGCAGTCGATTTCATGTCCATATTCTCCCGCACGCAGTCGTAGATCACTCCCACCAGCGAATCGACTTTTTCGCAGGCCCGGATGTATTCGGGGGTCATCCATCCGATCGAGTGGCCGGCGTGATCCGGTTCGCCGATATGGATGAAGGCGAGCGTAGGCTGGTTGGTCTTCAGAAAGTCGCAGAAGAGGCGGGTCGCTTCGTCGTCGTTGTCCCGGGTGGTCGTGTCGAGGTCTACCGCCTCTTTTTCGAACAGGTAACCTACCCCGTCCCACGAATAGACTACGCCGGTCACCGCTTCCGGCCGCTGGTCGCGCACGAGGCCGAAAATTCCCGGAAACATCCCGTATTTCGTGGTGCAGATCGGTTCCACTTCCGGGGTCTTGCTCCCCCACTCTGTGAAGCCGTGCATCTCGGAGCCGGCTCCCATCAGCAGGGTGGCCCAGTTGATGGCGCTCGACGAAGGAAGTACGCTCCGCGCTTCGGTGGTATAAGAACCCTCTTTCATCATCCGTTCCAGATTCGGGAAACGGCCCGGATTTTTGGTCAGCACCTCCGCGCTGAAACCGTCGCTGCCGATCATGACCACATGTTTCATCTTCGGTGCCCGTGCCGCAGCCGGTTCTGGCACGAGAGCTGCGCCGCCGATGAAAGCAGCTGTCAAGAAGAGAGCGATTGTTTTGTTTGTCATATGAAGTTAAATTTTGGGTTAGTCGTTGTGTTTGCAGAGAACGGAGCGGATTACAGCCCCCGTTTCCGCACCGCTTCGGCGAGCTGGTTCAGGGCGCGTTCGAGCACCGACCGCGGGGTACCGATATTGAGCCGTTCGAAACCGGTTCCCTCGACTCCGTAAATGGATCCGTCGCCGAGGCCCAGCCCTGCCTCGTGTACGAGGAAGCGGTTGAGTTCCTCCTGGGTCATCCCCCACGCGCGGAAGTCGAGCCACATCAGGAAGGTCGATTCCGGTTTGTAGCACCCCACCGAGGGCAACTCCCGCCGGATGAAGTCATGGACGAAGTCGACATTGCCCTGCAGGTATTCCAGCAGTTGGCTCATCCACTCGTCCCCCTGTTCGTAAGCGGTCTGCAAGGCCACGGCACCGAAGATATTGCCGTTTTCGATGTGGATTTTGTCCACTTCGGCCTGATAGGCGGCGCGGCGTTCGGCATTCGGAATCACGGCTGCCGCCGTGGAGAATCCGGCCACGTTGAAACTCTTGCTCGGAGCGATGAGGGTCACCGTCCGGTTCGCCAGGTCGTCGTTCAGCGCGGCGATGTGCAGGTGCTGATAGGGCCGGAAGATGAAGTCGCAGTGGATTTCGTCCGAGATGATCGTGACGTCGTGCTTACGGCACAACTCGCCGATTTTCAGCAGTTCCCCTTTCGTAAAGACGCGGCCGGTCGGGTTGTGCGGGTTGCACAGAATCATCGCGCGCGCCTGCGAGAGCTTGGTGTCCAGGTCTTCGAAGTCGATCCGGTAGCCGCCGCAGCCGCTCTCTCCTTCCGGATCCTGAACCAGCGGGTTGGTCAGCACCGTTCGTCCGTTGTTCCGGATGGTGTTGGCGAACGGGTGGTAGACCGGCGGCTGAATGACGACGCCGTCGCCCGGCTCGGTGCAGCTGAGCATGGCGAAGGTCACCCCTGCCACCACCCCCGGCGAAAAGGCGAGCCATGAAGGGTCTATTTCCCATCCGCTGTGTCGTGCCACCCAGCCGCAGATCGCTTCGTGGTAGCATCGGGGACGGAAGGTGTAGCCGAAAATCGGGTGCTGCATCCGTTGCCGCATCGCTTCGATGATGAAGTCGGCTGTCGCGAAGTCCATGTCGGCGATCCAGAGCGGAATCACTTGGTCGGTTCCGAAAACGGTCATCAGGTCTTCGTATTTTTCACAGTCGGTGCCGTGGCGGTCGATGCAGGTGTCGAAATCGTATCTTTTCATGGTTCGTTGAAAATGCGTACAAATTTAGAGAATAAGGGGTATCTTTGCAACGTTTTCAGAATCGATTTAAGAGTACATTATGGATCAGCAGCATACGAATAAGAAGCGTCCGTTCGGCGGACGCGACGGCCGGAGCGGCCGTTCGTTTTTCCGGACGCGGCGCGAAGAGGCGCTGCGTAGCGAGGAGGAGACCGAAGAGCGCGGAGGCGAACGGACGGAGGGGCCGGTGTTCAAGGATTTCCGGAACGACTTCAGGAAGAAGGGGCCGAAAAAGGAGTTCAAACAGAAGGAGTTCGGCGCGCGGCGGGATTCGTCGCGAAACGACGGAGAGCGTCCGGAGGGGATGAAAAAACGGGTCTATGACTCGGATAAACGGCAGGCCTATTCCAAGAACAAAAAGCAGGCGTATTCCGATAAGCGCTTCGATGAGGGGCGGGAGCGCAAGCGGCGCTATGAGGAGGCGGCGCAGGCGATGCCGGAGGAGATGCGGCTCAACCGCTTTATTGCGATGTCGGGTGTCTGCTCGCGGCGCGAGGCGGATCAGCTGATCGAGGCGGGCGAGGTGACGGTGAACGGCGTCCGGGTCGATCAGCTCGGTTCGAAGATACGGCCGGGCAAGGACGAGGTGCGGCTCAACGGAGAACTGCTCAAGGGGGAAAAGAAGGTCTACATCATCCTGAACAAACCGAAGGGGTATGTGACGACGGTGGACGATCCGCATGCGGACCGGACGGTAATCGACCTGTTGAAGGGCGAGTGCAAGGAGCGGGTCTATCCGGTGGGGCGGCTGGACAAGAATACGACGGGGGTGCTGTTACTGACCAACGACGGCAATCTGACCAAGGAGCTGACCCATCCGAGCTACAATAAAAAGAAGATCTACCACGTTTTTCTCGATAAACCGTGCAGCGAGGAGGATTTGGAGAAACTGACCGCGGGGATCGAGCTGGAGGACGGGCCGATCCGGGCCGATGAGGTGAGCTGGGTGGAGGGGAATATGCGCGAGGTGGGGGTGGAGCTCCATTCGGGTCGCAACCGGATCGTGCGGCGGATGTTCGAAGCGCTGGGATACGAGGTGGTGAAGCTGGATCGGGTCTATTTTGCCGGTCTGACGAAGATGGGGCTACGGAGAGGGTTCTGGCGCTATCTGACGCCGAGAGAGGTGGGGATTCTGAAGTCGAACGCTTACGATTGACGTTTTTCTTGTGGCAGATAGGAAAATCCCGCGGACACATCATGATCAAAGTGTCGTCCGCGGGATTTTTCGTTTTCAGGCGGTTCGGGCTCCTTACAGCCACTCGCGCAAAGCCGACCAGGCCGCGAGTTTCCGCTCGTACGACCACGAGGCGTTGGCCGGGCTGGTGGACGGCAGGGTCAACAGGGCTCTCCCCTCGCCTATCGCGTCGAGACCGATGTGCTTCTTGAAGAGCCGGAAAGCGGGGCCGCCGTTGAAAGCTACCGCCCGGATCGAGGGGTGGGCCGTCAGCAAAGCGGCGATGTCGTTCGGGGCTTCGTCTACGATGTTACTGTCCAGACTTCCCGCCCGGCGGCAGCTGTGGCACACGTCCCACAGGGCGATGCCGGTGCGGCGGAGCAGCTCTAACTTGTCGGCATAGCGCTCCGGTACGCTGTCCGCTCCGCCCAATGCGGCCATGATGCGCCAGAAAGCGTTGTGCGGAAAACCGTAATACTCCTGTTTGGCGAGCGATGCGGCGCCCGGCATCGTGCCGAGGACTAAAACCCGGCTTGTCGGTGTGACGACCGGGGCGAAACTGTGCAGGATTTCCATTATTTTTGTATCGGGGCCTTGGTGGAGCTCCCGTTGGACGAAATTATGAAAAATCGAGTGAAAAAGACCGTTCCGGTCTTGGAAATGAGTTGTGCTGTCTGTGCGGCGAGCGTGGAGAGCACGGTGCGGGCGTTGCCGGGGGTGTATGAGGCGTCGGTGAATTTCGCCGCGGCGACGCTGACGGTGGAGTTCGATCCGGAGGAGGTGACGCTCGGCCGGATGCGGGAGGCGGTGCAGGCGATCGGCTATGATCTGATTATCGACGAAGAAAATGCCGTTGAGGCGCAGGAGCGGGAGCAGCGGAGACACTATCGGGCTTTGCTGCGGCGGACGCTTGGGGCCTGGGCGTTGTGCATTCCGCTGATGGTCGTGGGGATGGGATGGATGCACGCGGAGTGGTCGCCGTGGGTGCAGCTGGGACTGACGATTCCCGTGCTTTTTGTCTTCGGACGCGGATTCTACGTCACGGGGTGGAGGCAGGCCAGGCACGGGAAGGCCAATATGGATACGCTGGTGGCGCTGAGCACCGGTATCGCCTTTTTGTTCAGCCTTTTCAACACGCTCTTTCCGGAGGTGTGGCGGGCACGCGGGCTGGAACCGCATGTCTATTACGAAGCGGCGGCGATGATCGTGGCTTTCGTCTCGGTGGGCAAGCTGCTCGAAGAGCGGGCCAAGGGGAGCACCTCGTCGGCGATCCGGAAGCTGATGGGGTTGCAGCCCAAGACGGCTCGGCTGGTCGAGGCGGACGGAACGGAACGGGAGGTGCCGATTGCGCAGCTCAGGCCGGGCGACCGGATCGCGGTGCGTCCGGGCGAGCGGATTCCGGTGGACGGCCGGGTGGCCGAGGGGGCATCGTATGTGGACGAAAGTATGATCAGCGGCGAGCCGCTGCCGGTGTCGAAAAAGCCGGGCGATCGGGTGTGGACGGGGACGATCAACCAGCGCGGGGCTTTCGTGCTGGAGGCACAGGCGGTGGGGGCCGGGACGGTGCTGGCGCGGATTGTCGAGATGGTCCAGCTGGCGCAGGGAAGCAAGGCGCCGGTGCAGCGGACGGTCGATCGGGTGAGTGCGGTCTTCGTGCCGACGGTGATCGGTATCTCGGTCGTGACTTTTGTGGTGTGGATCGCTTGCGGAGGCTGGGCGAATCTGACTTATGCCTTGCTGGCGGCGGTCTCGGTGCTGGTGATCGCCTGTCCGTGCGCGCTGGGGCTGGCTACGCCGACGGCGCTGATGGTGGGCATCGGTCGGGCGGCCGAGCGGCAGATTCTGATTAAGGATGCCTTTGCTTTGGAGCATCTATGCCGGATCGATACGGTGGTGCTGGACAAGACGGGCACGCTGACCGAGGGGAGACCGGCGGTGACGGAGTGGCTGTGGCTGGTTCCGGAGGCGGTCCGCGGAGGGTTGCAGGCCATCTTGCTGGGGGCGGAGCAGAAGTCGGAGCATCCGTTGGCGGCGGCAGTGGTGGTGGCGCTTTCGGAGGCGGGCGTTTCTGCGGCGGAGGTGACTGATTTCCGCAGCCTGACGGGGAAAGGGATTGCGGTGCGGGGGGCGGACGGAGAGGAGTATTGGGTCGGCAGCCGGGCGTTGGCCGTGGAGTACGGAGCGGAGATACCGGACGGGGTGTCCCGGCAAACCGAGGTGTGGCAGGCGGCGGGAAAGAGCGTGATCGGATATGGCCGGGGGGCTGAGTTGTTGGCGGTGGCGGCGATCGCCGATCCGGTGAAGCCGACTTCGGCGGAGGCGGTGCGGGAGTTGGAGCGGATGGGAATCGAGGTGCACATGCTGACGGGCGATGGGCGGAATACGGCCGAGGCGGTGGCCCGGGAGCTGGGCATCGGGCACCTGCGGGCAGAGGTGCTGCCGGACGATAAGGAGCGGTACGTTCAGGAGTTGCAGGCCCGGGGGCGGCGTGTGGCGATGGTGGGCGACGGGATCAACGATTCGCAGGCGCTGGCGCGGGCGGATGTGAGTGTGGCGATGGGGCGCGGGACGGATATTGCGATGGATGTGGCGATGGTGACGCTGATGAGTTCCGATCTGGCGCGTCTGCCGCAGGCGGTGCTTTTGTCGCGGCGGACGGTGCGGGCGATTCGGCAGAATCTGTTCTGGGCTTTCGTCTATAACCTGATCGGGATTCCGCTGGCGGCGGGTGTGTTGTATCCGGCTTACGGAATCCTGTTGAGTCCGATGCTGGCCAGTGCGGCGATGGCGTTTAGCTCGGTGTCGGTGGTGCTCAACAGTTTGCGGCTCAAATGGAGCAAATTTTAAAGTACGGACAAGATTGCCGCCCCGGGCTACCGCATCGCGTCAACGGGCGGATGGTACAGTGTGGGCAGCCACGGTTCCGTCTACTCGTCTGCGGTCGACGACAGCCATAGTGTATACTTGTACTTCCACTCAACAACTCTCGATCCCAGCGGCATGGGCAATCGTGCCTACGGTCGTCTGTTGCGTTGCCTCTCGGAATAAACGGACTGCGTGAAAAGCCGGGACTACTCTACCCTAAAATCCGAAGATTAATTTTTACATTTACATAAAATGACGATTCATAAATTCAAAACCAATGCGAAGTGTGGCGGATGTGTGGCTGCCATCGGTGCGGCACTCGAAAAGAACGGCGTCGCGGCCGGAGCCTGGTCGTTGGACCTGACTCTCCCCGACAAGGTGCTGACCGTCGAGAGCGATTTGGCGCCGGCGGAGATCGTGCGGATTGTCGCGGAGGCCGGATTCCGGGCCGAAGAACGGTAGACACGGTATGGTGGTCGGACAAGTCGTTTTTACCCTCCGGGCCCGGACGCGCGGGTTCCACCTGGTGACCGACGAGGTGGTGGCCGCACTGCCGGAGCTGCCGGAGGCGGGACTTTTGCATCTGTTTATTCGCCATACCTCGGCCGCGCTGACGATCAACGAGAATGCCGATCCGGATGTGCAGGCCGATTTGGCAACCATTTTCGACCGGCTGGTGCCGGAGCGGCAGCCCTGGTTTCGGCATACGCTCGAAGGGGATGACGATATGCCGGCTCATGCCAAAGCATCGCTCGTCGGGTCGGGCGTGACGGTTCCCATCGTGGGGGGGGCGGTTGGCCTTGGGGCGGTGGCAGGGAATCTATCTAGGTGAATTCCGCGACCGGGCGCAGGGGCGGGAGATTATGGCTATGATTGTGGGATAAGTGAATGAAAAAGAGGATGGAACTGACAACGGTGGAGACGGATGAATATGCCGCTTTGATCGACCTTTGGGAGGCTTCGGTACGGGCGACGCACGATTTTCTGCAACCGGGCGACGTGGAATTCTACAGGCGGCGGATGCCGGAGTATCTGCGTGCGGTGAGTCTGGTTGCGGCGCGGCACGAAGGGCGTATCGTGGCGTTTATGGGGGTACTCGGCGAGGAGATCGAGATGTTGTTCGTGCATCCGGATTTCCGGGGGCGCGGAATCGGTGCGCGGCTGGTGCGTCATGCGGTCGGTGAACGCGGTTGCAGGCGGGTGGAGGTGAATGAGCAAAATGGACAGGCGGTCGGATTTTATGAGCGGATGGGCTTCCGGAGGATAGCTCGTGCGGAGGCCGATGCGGAGGGCAGGCCCTATCCGATTCTCCGGTTGATATGGGTCGGCGATGTTTGCGGTGCAAGGGAATAATCCTTAATTTAGCCGCCTCGAATTTTCACCGGTTATGGATCTGATCACCTTGCTGTTGTTCGCTGTCGGACTCTGTTTCGACTCTTTTGCCGTGTCGCTCTCGTGCGGCATGTCTTGTCATGCGTGCACCCGTCGGCGGCTGTTTCGTTTTGCGGCGGTTCTGGGGGTGTGTCAGGGGGTCACTCCGATGATCGGTTGGGCGGTGGCGATCAATTTCCGGAAAGTGATCGAGGCGTATGACCATTGGATCGCTTTTCTGTTGCTGTTGTTTCTGGGCGGAAAGATGATTCGGGACTCTTTCGGCGAAGAGAATGAGGAGCATTTGAAGGGAAATCCGTTCGCCTGGGGACGGAATGTGATGCTGGGGGTGGCGACCAGCATCGATGCCTTGGCGGCGGGGATCGCCATGGCGATGCTGCCGCTCACGATCGTTCCGTCGGACTCGCAGCTGCTCAATATGTTGGCGGCGGTTTTCATCATTGCTTCGGTCACGCTTGTTTCGTCGCTGACGGGGCTGTATCTGGGGCGAAAAAGCCGGGGGCGGCTCGGCGAGCGGGCTGAGTTGGTCGGAGGGATCATGCTGGTGCTGATCGGTGTGAAGGTGCTGGTGGAGCATCTGGCTGAGTGACCTTTTATGTCTCGTTTATTCCGAGAGGCAACGCAACTGAAAACCGTAGGCACGACTATAGTCGCTACTGGGAACAAGCCAGGCCGTATAAAAGCGCAAGCTCATACCGTTTTCGACGCTGATTGCAGAGGACCAACTGGAACCGTAGTAGCCGGCGGTGCCCAACATACCCGTATTGTCACGGCGGTAGCCCGGGGCGGCGTTCGGGGAGTTGAAATCACAGTATTCACACGATATATCGAAAAACATGAAACGTTTGTTCATCTGTCTGGCCGGTTTGCTGCTGGGAACCGGCATGGCGGCGGCCCGGGAACTCAGGGTGCTGCAACTCAACATTTGGCAGGAGGGGACGTCGGTGCCTGACGGCTATGCCGCGCTGGTCGACGAGATCGCTTATGCCGATGCCGATTTCGTGATGCTCAGCGAGGTGCGCAACTACCGCGATACGCGGTTCTGCGATCGGATCGTCGAGTCGCTGCGGGCGAAGGGAAAGATGTACTATTCGTTCAAAAGCAAGGATTCGGGACTGTTGAGCCGCTTTCCGATTTCGGACAGCGTGACGATCTTTCCGGAAAAGGACGACCACGGGAGTATGTACAAATTGGTCGCTACCCTGCCGAAAGGTCAGAAGGTGAGCGTCTATACGACCCACCTGGATTATCGGAATTGCGCCTATTACCGGGTGCGGGGCTACGACGGGAGCACGTGGGCGGAGTTGCCGGAGCCGGATACCGACTTGGCGAGCATCCTGGCGGATAACGTGGCGTCGCAGCGGGACGATGCGATCCGGCTGTTTATTGCCGATGCTGCCCGGGATGCGGCGGCGGGGCATCTGATTTTGTTGGGAGGCGATTTCAACGAGCCGTCGCATCTGGACTGGACGGAGGCTACGAAAGACAGTGCCGATCATCGGGGCATGGTGGTGCCGTGGACGGTGACCACGCTGCTGGACGGAGCGGGATACGCGGATACCTATCGGGTGAAGTATCCGAATCCGGTGACCCATCCGGGTTACACCTATCCGGCGGACTGTCCGGGGGTGGAGATGCGGCAGTTGCTCTGGGCACCCAAGGCGGATGAGCGCGAGCGGATCGATTTCATCTTCTATCGGCCGGACAAGCGGATGAAACTGAAAGAGGTGACGATTTTCGGGCCACGGGGCTCGGTGCAGCGGGGGAGAGGGATGGTGGAGTCTTCTCAAGACCCCTTCCTGCTGCCGTCGACCGTGAACTGGCCGACGGATCACAAGGGGGTACTGGCGACTTTCCGGATACGGTAATCCGGCCATGAAAAATCGGAGAGGGGGTGGAATTTCCTTAGGAAATTCCACCCCCCTCTTTCGTCGCTTGTCGGGGTACCAGGATTCGAACCTGGGACCCCCTGCTCCCAAAGCAGGTGCGCTAACCGGACTGCGCTACACCCCGAACGTTGAATGCGGCGTAAAGATAGTGCTTTTTCCTGCGCTGACCAAACCGGAGGCGGCTATTTGTTCAGCAGGGCGATGATTCCGGCGTGCAGGGCCGGGGCGGATGCGATGATGGAGTCGCCCGTCTCCGGCTCGCCGCCGGCGTAGTCCGTGATGACGCCTCCCGCGCCTCGGATCACCGGAATCAGGGCGGCGATGTCCCACCGGCTCATGATCGGATCCACCAGAATATCGGCCCTTCCGGTCGCCAGCAGGCAGTAGCCGTAAGCGTCGCCCCATGTCCGCAGGAGCCGGCACTCGTGTGCCAGCGTCATAAAGGCGGAGAGGTTCCGGTGTTTTTCGATGTCGAGCAGGTCGGTCGTCAGCAGGGTCGCTTCACGCAGCGCGCCGCACTCCCGCATCCGTGTCGGCGTGCCGTTCCAAAGCGCCACCTGGTTGTCTCCCACGATCAGGTCGTCCAGCAAGGGGTTGTAGATCGCGCCGTAAACCGCTTTCCCGCCGACTAGGACACCGATCAGCGTGGCGAACAGCGGCACGCCGTGGATGAAACTTTTCGTTCCGTCGATCGGGTCGATGATCCATTCGACCTGCGACCCGGTGTCAGGCCCGGTCGCCGGATGCGTGCCGCTCTCCTCGCCTACGATCGTCCCGCCCGGAAAACGGGCTTCGATCTGCGAGACGATATACCGTTCGATCTCTTTGTCCGCCAGTGTCACCGGCGAGTGGTCGGATTTGTACTCCACCCGGACGTGGCCGATGTATTTTTCGACCGTCTCCCGAATCGTCGGGGTCAGCGAACGGACGAAATCCGAAAATTCCTCGAATGTGAACATAGGTACTATGGAATGTGCATGAATTTATGGGTCTGGATGGAGATGTTCCACCGCGGATTCGTTTTGGCGTACTCCACCAGCACGGGGGTGATCGCCTGATAACGGCTCCACTCGGGTTGCAGGTAGAGGCGGCAATGGCGCGAAACCCGCGCGGCATTCTCTTCGGCCCACGCCAGATCCTCTTCGGTCTCAATAATGACTTTCAGCTCGTCGGCCCGGGTCAAGACTTCCGCCAGCGGCGGTTGCTGCCGCTTCGGCGACAGGCACACCCAGTCGATCTGTCCCGACAGCGGATGGGTGCCCGAGGTTTCGATAAATATCTCCAAACCTTTGGCCTTGAGTAAAGTCGTCAGCGGCTCCAGCGGATACAGGGTCGGTTCGCCGCCCGTGATCACGATAGCCTGGGCCGGCAAGGCCGCCGCCCGTTCGACGATCTCGGTCACCGGGGTCGGCGGGTAGAGCCGGGCGTTCCACGTGAATTTGGCGTCGCACCACCGGCACCCCACGTCGCATCCCCCCAATCGGATGAAATAGGCCGGTTTGCCGGCATGGTATCCCTCGCCCTGAATGGTGTAGAAGTCCTCCACCAGCGGCAACAGACGGCCGCCGTCCAGAAGTTCGTCGATAGAAGCGTGATCTGTCATGTTATTTGTCGTCGCAAACGGCATAGAGCGCCCCGAGGTTACGCCCGGCCCCGTCGTAGTCCATCCCGTAGCCGACCAGAAAGAGCGGCCCGGTCTCGAAAGCGGCGTAGTCGATCGGCAGCGGGTTCGGCTGTTCAGCCTGTCGGTAGTAGACGGTCGGTTTCAGCAGCAGGGTCGCTACCCGTACGCTCCGTGCCCCGCGCTCCTTGAGCATAGCGTGCAGGGTGCGAATGGTCGTTCCGGTCTCCACGATATCCTCGGCGATCAGCACGTCCCGCCCTTCGACCGCTGCCGTAATGGGCACGTCGACCGACACGGTTCCCGACGAGGTCATGCCGGCACCGTATGAGCCGAGTTTCACGAAAGCGACCTCGAACGGTCCGGTCAACTGTCGAAACAGTTCGCCGGCAAAGACGAAAGCGCCGTTGAGGGTCACCAGCAGCAGCGGGCGTTCGGCGTCGGCGTAGTCGCGGTTGATCGTCTCGGCGAGGCGCGAAATCGCGCTCCGGATCGCTTCGCCGGAGAGGTGGAGTCGGAAACGGCGGCTGCGGATCGTTATCGTTTCGGTTTCGGAAGTCACTGCGGATGGAGGCGTTTTGCCGAAAAATTTATACTTTCGCAAAAATACGAAATAAATACCCTATTCCTATGCAACCGAAAGTTTCGATTATCATGGGCAGCACGTCGGACTTGAAGATTATGTCCGAAGCGGCCAAATTCCTGGACGAGATGGGGATTCCGTTCGAAATCAACGCTCTCTCGGCGCACCGCACACCGGACTTGGTGCTGGACTTCGCCCGGAACGCCCATACGCGGGGGGTGAAGGTGATTATTGCGGGTGCGGGCGGCGCGGCGCATCTGCCGGGGGTGGTCGCAGCGCTGACGCCGCTGCCGGTGGTCGGGGTGCCGATCAAGTCGTCCAACTCGATCGACGGGTGGGACAGCATCCTCTCGATGCTGCAGATGCCGTCGGGGATTCCGGTGGCGACGGTGGCGCTGGACGGGGCTAAGAATGCGGCGATTCTGGCCATGCAGATCATTGCCACGGGCGAACCGGAGTTGCAGGCCAAAATGCTGAAGTTCAAATCCGAGCTGGCGGACAAGATTGCGCAGGCCAATCGGGAGCTGGCGTCGGTGGAGTTCAAGAACCGGGTGCGGTAGGCGTGCGGCCCTGGGAAAAAGGGGTGATTTTTGCCCGAAATTTGCAGGAGTTCTGCCGGGGCTGAACGCGGTCTGTGAAAAATCGGCCCGATGTCAGGCATGGAAACGAATGTCATTTATGCTTTTGTACTCACGCTGCTGGCCGGTCTCTCGACGGGGATCGGCAGCCTGATCGCTCTGTTGGCGCGGCGGACGAACCGCCGTTTTCTGTCGTTTGCGCTGGGTTTCTCGGCGGGGGTGATGATCTATGTCTCGTTCGTCGATCTTTTTCCGCAGTCGATGCGTATTCTCGGCGAGGGCTATGGAGAACATTGGGGAGGGGTGGCGACGACGGCGGCTTTCTTCGGAGGGATTCTGTTTATCGCTCTGATCGACCGGCTGGTGCCGTCGGTGGAGAATCCGCACGAGGTGCGCAGTGTGGAGAGTATGCGGCTGGAGTTGCGGAACCGGGATGGGGGACGGCTGGTCAATCCGAAACACATGATGCGGACGGGGGTGATGACGGCGCTGGTGATCGGGATTCACAATTTTCCGGAGGGGATTGCCACCTTTATGGCGGCGTTGGAGGATGCGCGGATGGGGCTGGCGATCGCTGTGGCGATTGCGATTCACAACATTCCGGAGGGGATTGCGGTTTCGGTGCCGGTCTACTATGCGACGGGGAGCCGGAAGAAGGCGTTCAAATTCTCGTTCCTTTCGGGGCTGGCGGAACCGGTGGGGGCGGTGGTCGGATACCTGATTCTGGCGCCGTTCCTGACGCCGGAGATGCTGGGGTATATCTTCGCGGCGATTGCGGGGATTATGGTCTATATCTCGCTGGACGAGCTGCTGCCGGCGGCGCATGAGTATGGCGAGCACCATGTGGCGATCTGGGGGCTGATTGTCGGGATGGCGGTGATGGCGGCGGGTATTGTGGCGTTTCATTAACGAAAATGGTATGGGAAATCGGGTGACACGGTGGTGGAAGGGGCGTTCGACGAACGAAAAACTGATGTATCTGCTGATCGTGGCGTTGGTCGTTGGGATCGCGACGCGGTGGAGGTATGTGGTCGACGAGGTGGGCGAGGCGTTCCGGAATATTTTCATGCGCTGATTCAATCTGATTACAGCATATTCGATGAAAAAACTTACCGGTTGCTTTAGTACGGTCGGACTGACGGCGGAATAATAAGCAAAGGGGGGGGCTGTTCGTTCGGAACAGCCCCCCCCTTTGCATGGAGAGTTACATTCTCGGTTTCTGGACGATACGGATTACCAGTGAGGCGATGAAGATCAGTATCCCGTAGCATATCGGAATAATGGCCAGTCGCAGGCCGCTGCACAGCAGGCTCATGCTGATGTCGCCGGCCATTTCGATGGTGCCGAATGCGTTGAATAATACGATGAAAGTGCTGAGTATGCCGGTGGAGAGTGCGATAGCGCCGATCTCCCGAACCCAGGTCGGGGCTTTCCATGCGGCGAAAAAGAGGGCGATCAGTTCGATGGTCAGCATCGACATCCAGCCCATGCCTCCATTGATGAATAAATCGATCATGGCTTGCGTGATTTAAAGGGTGATTAAAATGGTCGGGGGATTCCGGATTTCCCTATGACAAAGTTAGAGGTAATCGGATCGAATGGTATGGTCGAATCCTGTTGTGGAGTTGCCGAATCCCTCTCTTTACCTTGCAGGGGATGGATTTGGGCTGGAAAGGGGTAATTTTAGAGGAGAAAAATCTGAAAATTGTTTGAAGATGAAAAGCGGGTGCGTTTTTCTGTATTGGAGCGGAATGATTGTATTGGTCGGTTTGGTACTGCTCAGTTTCAGTTATTCGCTGGTTGAAGCGCTGTTTGTTTCGGTTTCGTTTTTGCCGTGCGTACTGTTGGTCGAGTATTTTTACCGACAATTGTCGTTTCGTTGTCCGTTCGATCTGGTCTGGTTTGCGTTCGGGGTGCTGTTTACGCAGTATCTAATCCTGTTGCTCGCCCATGCCTTATTTTTCGAGTCGCCTGCGACCCGTCTGCCCGGCGTTTTGCTGAATCCGGTTTTCGTGTGGCTGGTGTTGTTCGTCTATTTGGCGCCGTTGAAGCTGATTGAGTACTATCTGACTGGGAAGGCCGAGGTTGATGCGAAGCGGTTTGTCGAGTTTATTTCGGACCGGAAGCGGATTTCCGTAGAAGTCGGGCGGATCGCTTATATAGAGTCCAATGACGACGAGGTTTGGCTGCATACCGACGATGGCCGGGCATACCGCAATAAAACGAATATTTCTCACTGGGAACGGGAATTGGGGAAGCCGTTCCTGAGAACTCATCGCTCGTTTCTGGTGAATGCCGGATTGATCGAGCGTTATGAGGAAGCGGCGGTGTATGTCCGGGGTGCCAGAATCGATATTTCCCGCAAATATCGTTCGGCTGTACTGGAATGTTTAAAGGGCGGTGAATTCTGAGAATCACCGCCCTTTTCCGTATCTGTTTATTCGGCCTTTTTGACCAGCTCCATCCCGCGGCGCAACGCCGCCTCGTTGGCCGGAATCATCTTGTGCGCCCGCTCCGGCAGCGAATGTCGCAAGCCTTCGATCACATTCTCGATCGTCACCAGCGGCTTGATCTTCAGAAAGGCTCCCAAAACGAACATATTGAATACCTTGGCATTCCCGCTCCGCGCAGCCTCGACTGCCGCATCGATGGTATAGATATCCAGATCGGTTCTGTGCGGCGCCTGTGTGATTCCGTTCGGATCGTAGAGCAGCGTTCCGCCCGGCTTGATCGAATCCTCGAATTTGTCTAACGACTGCTGGTTCAGGACAATACCCGTGTCGAACTCCTGCAGGACCGGCGAACTGATCTTCCGGTCGCTCAGAATCACCGTCACGTTGGCCGTCCCGCCCCGCATCTCCGGCCCGTAGGACGGAATCCAGCTCACCTCCTGCCCCTGCATTACGCCCGAGTAGGCCAAAATCTTCCCCATCGACAGAACCCCCTGCCCTCCGAATCCGGCTATAATGATCTCTTCTTTCATAATGTGTCGTTATTTTTCAGCAGCCGCTCCGGCCGAGGTCGTGTCTTTCAAATCCCCCAGCGGATAGGTGGCGTGCATGTTCTCTTCCATCCACCGATTGGCCGCCACGGGCGACAGTTTCCAGCCCGAATTGCAGGTCGCCACGATTTCGACAAAGGAAAATCCTTTGTTATTGATGGAATTTTCGAACGCCTTTTTGATCGCTTTTTTCGCCCACCGCACGTTGGCCGGCGAGTTGACGCTCTGTCGCGTCACATAGGTCACCCCGTCCAGCAAGGCGAGCGTATCGGCCACTTTGAACGGATAGCCGTTCAATTCCGGCGTCCGTCCCATCGGCGTGGTGGCGGTCTTCATCCCCAGCAAAGTAGTCGGCGCCATCTGCCCTCCGGTCATCCCGTATATCGCATTGTTGATAAAGATGATTGCGATATTATCCCCCCGGTTCGCCGCATGGATAGCCTCCGCCGTCCCGATCGCCGCCAGGTCTCCGTCCCCCTGATAGGTAAAGACGAGTTTGTCGGGACACAGCCGTTTGATTGCCGTGCCTACGGCCGGTGCCCGTCCGTGCGAGGCCTGAACCCAGTCGATGTCGATGTAGTTGTACAGAAAGGCCGCACAGCCCACCGGAGTAATTCCGATCGCGTTCTCCTCTGCGCCCAATTCGTCGATCGCTTCGGCCACCAGCTTATGTACCGTCCCGTGCGAACAACCCGGACAGTAGTGCATCGTGGTGTCCAGCAACAAGCGCGGACGACCGTAAACCCGATTCTCGTCCGTTTCGGCCACTTGGAATATAGGTGTCTCTGCCATAGTCGTTTACAAGCCTCCTGTCTCGGTCATGAATTGTTTCAGCGCGGCGAAAACTTCGCGCGGCGAGTGGATAATCCCTCCGGTGCGTCCGAAGTGACGCACGGGTATTTCAGCGTTCCCCACCGCCATCCGTACGTCTTCAATCATCTGCCCCATACTCAGCTCGACGGACAGAAAGCCTTTGGCATGCTGTGCCGCGCGTCGAATCGTTTCGCTCGGGAACGGGAAGAGGGTAATCGGACGAATCAAACCCACTTTCAAACCCTCGGCCCTCGCGTCTTCGACCACTTTGGCGCAGATGCGCGACGATGCCCCGTATGCCACTAAAATATATTCCGCATCCGCGACCTCCATCTCTTCGACCCGCACCTCCTCACGCTCCATCCGCTCATATTTCGCCTGTAACTTGTGGTTGTGCCGCTCCATGGTCTCCGGATCGATGTAGCATGATGTCACGATGTTCCGCTCTTTCCGTCGGGCGCCTTTCCCGAGCGCCGCCCACGGACACTCTTTGCGTATCTCCTCCTCCGTCCGGCGCGGTTTCTGCGGGCTCAGCCGCACTTTTTCCATCATCTGTCCGATCACGCCGTCGGCCAGAATCATGGCCGGATTCAGGTATTTGAAGGCGAGTTCGAAAGCCAAGTCCACGAAGTCGTTCATCTCCTGTACCGAATTGGGTGCCAGCACCGGCATGCGGTAGTCGCCATGCCCTCCCCCCTTGACCACTTGGAAGTAGTCGGCCTGAGAAGCCTGGATCGTTCCCAGACCCGGCCCCCCGCGCGACACGTCGATCACCACGCAAGGCAACTCCGCCCCCGCCAGATAAGAAAGTCCTTCGCACATCAAAGAGAGCCCCGGGCTCGACGTCGAGGTCATGACGCGTTTCCCGACCGACGCCCCTCCGTATACCATATTGATCGATGCCACCTCGCTTTCGGCCTGCAAAACGACCATGCCGGTGGTCTCCCACGGCCGCAGTTCGCTCAAAGTTTCGAGCACCTCCGACTGGGGGGTGATCGGGTAGCCGAAGTAACCGTCGGCTCCGCATCGCACGGCTGCGTAGGCGAGCACTTCGTTCCCTTTCATCAGTTTGATATCTTCCATCTTTCCTTATGCTTCTTGTTTTTCGCGATACACGACAATGCAGCTGTCCGGACACACCACGGCGCACCCGGCGCAGCCGATGCAGGCGTCGGGCGAAGCCATATAACAGTAGTTGTACCCTTTGGAGTTGACCTGCGGATTCAGTTCGATGGTTTGTGTCGGACAGGCCTCGATGCAGACGCCGCAACCTTTGCAACGTTCGATGTCGACGACGATCTTTCCTTTTATTTTGGCCATGGCGGATGTGCTGGAGTTTTTCGTCTCCCTACTAACGTGCAAAGGTACTCCGAATGTTGTCCGGCGGAGGCGATAATTTGGATTTATATACGATGTCCAAATAAATAAAAACAAGGATAACGTATTGTTATCCTTGTTTTTGCAAATCGAATAATTGTAAAAACCAACTCGTTGTTTTGCCGTTCTACTCGTCGAGTGCATGAATGACCAGTCCCGACCGCAGTTTCGGTTCGAACCACGTGGTTTTCGGCGGCATGATGTTGCCCGTATCTGCAATGTCGATCAGCTGTTTCATCGAGACCGGATACAAGGCGAATGCCACGGCCATCTCTCCGCTGTCCACGCGGTCGGCCAACTCCTGGAGGCCGCGGATGCCACCCACGAAATCGATCCGTTTGTCTGTCCGCAAATCTTTGATTCCAAGAATTTTGTCGAGCACCAGATTCGAAAGGATCGTCACATCCAGCACCCCGATCGGATCCGTATCGTCATACCTCCCCTCGCGAGCGCGCAGGCTGTACCACTCTCCCGCCAGATACATGGAAAAATCGTGCAATTCCGCCGGTCGGTAAATACCCTTGCCTTTTTTCGTCACGATAAAATCGGCTTCCAAAGCCGAGAGAAGTTGCGCTGGCGTCAAACCGTTCAGGTCTTTCACCACCCGGTTGTAGTCGATGATTTTCAGCTGGTTGTCGGGGAAAATCACCGCCAGAAAATAGTTGAACTCTTCCGTTCCGGTATACGTCCCCCCGGCCTTGAGCAAAGCCTCTTTTTTTTCAGCCCCTACCCGTGCCGCGGCAGCTGTCCGATGGTGTCCGTCCGCCACGTACAAGGCCGGAATCCGGGCAAAAATTTGCGTAATCCGTGCCATCGTATCCCGATCGTCGATCACCCAGAATTTATGTCCGAATCCGTCCCCATCGGCAACGAAATCATATTCAGGTGCTTTCGAAGCCGTAACCTGTCGGATGATGGTATCCATCTCTTCCTGTGCCGGATAGGCGAAAAATACCGGTTCGATGTTGGCGTTCTGGTTCCGGACGTGAATCATCCGATCCTCCTCCTTGTCGGGCCGGGTCAGTTCGTGCTTCTTGATCTTACCGTCCACGTAGTCCTGAAAATGGCATGCCGCCACCAGACCGTACTGCGTCCGCCCCTCCATCGTCTGGGCATAGACATAATAGTGTTCTTCGTTGTCCTGCACGAGCCACCCGTTGGCTTTCCACTTTTTAAAATTGGCCACGGCTTGGTCGTAAGCCTGTGCAGAGTGCTCGTCGATGATCGGGTCGAAGTCGATTTCCGGCTTGATGATATGGAGCAGCGACTTTTCCCCCGCCTCGGCCTTCGCCTCTTTGGAATTAAGCACGTCGTACGGGCGCGAAGCGACCTCTTTGGCCAAACTCCGCGGCGGCCGAATCCCTTTGAAAGGTTTGATCTGTACCATATGCTATTTGTTCACCTGGAATTTGGTCACCCCGTCTTTGAAAAAGGCCACGATCTGCCGTGCTGCCGCCAATCCTGCGTTCACGTTGGCCTCGGCGGTCTCGGCTCCCATCTTTTTCGGGGTGGTGAAGAAGCGTTTTTCGAATTTTTCCGCCAGCTCGGCAGCGGTGTCCGGCAGAATGTCGGTGATGTATTTCAAGTCGGAGCGTTCCGTCAAGGCCTTGGCCAAGCCTGCTTCGTCGATCACCTCCTTGCGTGCCGTGTTCACCAGAGTAGCGCCCTTTGGCATCGACATAAGAAGCTCATAACCAATGGATTTTTTCGTTTCTGCCGTCGCCGGAATGTGCAAGGAGAGGTAGTCGCTGTTTTTGTAGAGTTCCGCCACGGACGAAGCCATCTTCACTCCGTCGTTGGAGAAAATCGCTGCGTCGGTGATGAACGGGTCGTAGGCCGTGACTTCCATCCCCAATGCCCGTCCGTACCGCGCTACGATCCGACCCACATTCCCATAGGCATGAATCCCCAGCCGTTTTCCGCTGATTTCATGCCCCGTCCCTGGCGTGAACTGGTTCCGGGCCATGAAGATCATCATCGCAATGGCCAGCTCGGCCACGGCGTTGGAGTTCTGTCCCGGCGTGTTCATCGCCACGATTCCCCGCGCCGTGCAAGCCGCCAGGTCGAGATTGTCATATCCTGCCCCTGCCCGAACCACGATCTTCAATTTCGGTGCCGCGGCAATCACATCTGCGGTCACCTTGTCCGACCGCACGATCAGTGCGTCTGCATCTGCAACGGCTGTTTTCAGCTCATCGGCGGAGGTGTATTTTTCGAGCAAGGCGCATTCGTATCCCGCCTCACGGGCGATCTCTGCAATACCGTCTGTCGCTTGTTTCGAGAAGGGCTTCTCGGTCGCTACCAATATCTTCATAACAAATCGTAATTGGGTTCCCAATTTTGAAAACCGGACGGAACCGTACCTTTTGAGTTCGTCTTCCTCGTGCTACCTCGGCAAATCCCGCAAGCGGTCTCTGCTCTCGGTACGCTACTCGGTTCTGAAGAAAAGGTACCCAAAAGACTTTTAGTTAGCTACGCTACTCCTTACGCTCCGCAGTCCTCATTCTCTGCGATTGCTTTTGGGTCGGGGTTGTAGCGCGCCAAAGGTTGTGATTGCATTAAGCGCGCTACAACTCCCGGCCCAAAAAAAGTCCGAGAGTTGGGCCACCGGCAGCTTTAGGATGCGTAAGCATCCTCTAATAAAGTTTTTCTGGTTCTCTTTGTTCACAAAGAGAACAGTACCCTCCAGTCCCCAAAATGGGGGCGTTAATTGTACTGTTTTTCGAATTCCTGCATGCAGTTCACCAGCGCCTGCACGCTCTCTTTCGGCATCGCGTTGTAGATCGAAGCCCGGAAGCCGCCCACTAAGCGGTGTCCCTTGATTCCGACCATCCCGCGTGCCTTGGCGAAATCGAGGAATGCGCTCGGTTCCAGCTCCTTGTGAGCCTCGCTGTAGACGAAGCAGACATTCATCAGCGAGCGGTCTTCTACGGCCGCCGTCCCCGTGAACATCGAGTTGCGGTCGATTTCGTTGTAGAGAAGCGCCGCTTTTTCTTCGTTCAGTTTTTGGACGGCCGGAACGCCGCCGATCGACTTGAGCCATTTCAGCGTTTCGCGCACCACGTAGATCGGGAAGACCGGCGGTGTGTTGAACATCGATCCCCCTTCCACATGCGTCCGGTAGTCCAGCATGGTCGGGATCGCCCGCGAAACCTTGCCCAGGATGTCGTTGCGCACGATGACGAACGTAACGCCCGCCGGCCCGAGGTTTTTCTGCGCCCCGCCGTAGATCAGGCCGTATTTCGATACGTCCACCGGCCGGGACAGAATATCCGACGACATATCCGCCACGAGCGTCACTGGCGAGTCGATATCGGTTTTGTACTCCGTCCCGAAGATGGTGTTGTTGGTCGTGATGTGCAGGTAGTCCAGATCGGTCGGAATGGCGTACCCTTTTGGAATGTACGAGAAGTTTTTGTCTTCCGACGAAGCCACCGTTTCGACCTCTCCGAACAGCTTGGCCTCTTTCAGCGCCTTTTTGGCCCATACGCCGGTGTTGATATACCCGGCTTTCTTTTCCAGCAGGTTGAACGGCACCATGCAGAACTGCATGCTCGCCCCGCCGCCCAGAAACAGGACGCTGTACCCCTCCGGAATACGGAGCAGTTCTTTGAACAGAGCTACGGCTTCGTCCAGCACCTCTTCGAAATCTTTCGTACGATGCGAGATTTCGAGCACCGACAGACCGATGCCATTGAGGTCCAATACGGCTTTGGCGGCGTTTTCGACTGCTACGCGCGGCAGAATCGAAGGGCCGGCGGAAAAGTTGTGTTTTTTCATATCGGGTGTGTATGTTGAATATCTTCGGTTTGTGTCGTCGGCTGTCCGGCGGACGGAAGGCCCAAATATCGGAAAATATTATCCAATCCCGAAATTTTTTGAAGGATTTTGTTCGCAGAGGGAGGTGCGGAAAGCGCATCCGAATCGAAAAATGAGAAATTCGCGTTATATTTGTTCGGTACAAATCAGCGAATCGTTATGGTAAAGTCGATGACCGGTTACGGTCGTGCCGAACGGCACACGAAACAACGGAAAATAATCGTCGAAATCAAGAGTCTCAACAGCAAACAGTTGGATATGTCGGCGCGGATTCCGACCCTCTATCGCGAGAAGGAGTACGACATCCGCAATACGGTGGGACGGGCATTGGGACGGGGGAAGGTGGATATCGCCGTCTCGTTCGAGAACCTCGGCGGGGCGAAGACGGGATGCGGCGGGACGATCAATGCCGCTCTGTTCAAGTCTTACTACGAACAGCTCGTGCGGCTGCGGAGCGAGTTGGGCGATACGAACGGGAATGAGCCGCTGATGACGGCTGTGTTGCGTCTGCCCGAGGTGATGCAGACCGAAATGGTGAAGATCCGTCCGGAGGAGTGGGCCGCACTGGCCGAAGCGGTGGACGAGGCGGTGGAGAACCTGAACCGGTTCCGGGAACAGGAGGGAGAGGTGCTGATCGCAGATCTCCTGAAGCGGATCGATACGATCGAGGAGCTGGCGGCTCAGATCGTGCCGCTCGAGGGGGAGCGCATCGAGACGGTGCGGGCGCGGCTGAGGGACAATCTGGAGGCGTTGCAGGTGAAGGTGGACAACAACCGGTTCGAGCAGGAGATTATCTACTACCTCGAAAAATTCGACATTACGGAAGAGAAAGTGCGGCTCAAGCAGCATTGCGACTACTTCCGGACGGTGGCTCGGGAGTCGGAGGGGGTGGGACGCAAGTTGGGCTTCATCGCGCAGGAGATCGGCCGCGAGATCAATACCACGGGCTCCAAGGCGAATCACGCAGGGATTCAGAAGCTGGTGGTGAGGATGAAGGACGAGCTGGAAAAGATCAAGGAACAGTTACTCAACCTCTTGTAAAAAACATTTCGAGTTATGGGCAAAGTCTTGATATTCTCGGCGCCGTCGGGATCGGGCAAAACGACCATCGTCCGGCATCTGCTGGATCGCTTTCCGGAGCTGGAGTTCTCGATTTCGGCCACGTCGCGGGCGCCGCGGGGCGAAGAACGGGACGGGGTGGACTACTATTTCATGGATGCGTCGGAATTCGCCGCACGGGTCGAGGCCGGAGAGTTCGTGGAGTGGGAGGAGGTCTATGCGGGAACCTGCTACGGGACGTTGAGGGCCGAGATCGACCGGATCTGGGATCGGGGGCATGTCGTGGTGTTCGACGTGGATGTCGTGGGGGCGCTGAATATCAAGAAGCTGTTCGGCGATCAGGCTCTGTCGGTCTTCATCATGCCTCCGTCGGTGGAGGCGTTGAGGGCGCGGCTGGAGGGGCGCGGCACCGATTCGCCGGAGGCGATCGAACGCCGGCTGGCCAAGGCGGAGCAGGAGATCGCCTATGCGCCGAAGTTCGACCGGGTGATTGTCAATGACGACCTGGAGACGGCTTATGCGGAGGCAAGGCGGGTGGTTGGCGATTTTCTGGCCGGGCGATGAGGCGGAGCGGAGAGAGGCGAATCGCGCTCCTGATGGGGTCGTTCAATCCGGTGCACGGCGGGCATCTGGCGGTGGCGCGGTATGTGGTGGAGCGGGAGCTGGCGGAGGAGGTGTGGCTGGTGGTGTCGCCGCAGAATCCGTTGAAAAAGCCGGAGAAGCTGGCTCCGTTCGAGGATCGGCTGGAGATGGTGCGGTTGGCTTTGGCGGAGGTCGGCGAGGCGCGGCTTCGGGTTTGCGATGTCGAACGCGAACTGCCCTACCCTTCCTATACCATTCATATGGTCGAGTATCTGCAGGGTCTCTATCCGGACGTGCAATTTACGATTCTGGCGGGAAGCGATATCGCCGACCAGTTGCCGCGGTGGTACCGGTCGGAGGAGTTGCAGCGGCGGGTGGGGTTCCTGTTCTATCCGCGAGGCGGCGGCGTGGCGTCGCCGGAGATGGCGCAGGCGCCGGGATTCGAGATCGACTCGACTTCGATTCGACGGGCGCTGGCGGAGGGGACAGATTTGGCGGAGGGTGCGGTGCCGAAGGCGGTGGAGGCTTATATCCGCGAGCGGGGATTGTATGGGGCGACCGGAGGGGCGGATTTCTATTTCGAACGGGGGCGGCTGTATTATCGTCAGAACGATTTCGGGCGGGCGCTCAACGATTTCAACCGGGCGCTGGAGCTGGAGCCGGGGCATACGGCGGCGCGCGAGATGCGCGATATGACAGAGGCGATTCTCAACTTCCGGAATTTCGACCTCTATAATCCGTGAGGGAGGTGCATAGATGAGAAACAGGTATCGGGTAATAGGGGGTTGTCTGATTGTCTTTTTTGTTGCTTGTATTGCGATATTCTTTCGCCGGCACGATATTCCTTATCAGGCTTGTTATCGACTCTCGGTGAAGCATACGGGATTTTACCCCGACGCCTATCGTTTTATCCATTCCGAAGAGGAATTCGGGAACCTTATGCAGCTGGTCGATAGCGAATTGGATGCAGATAGTCTGATTTCGCGGAATCAATTGGATTTTGCACGATATACTTATTTGATCGTCTTTGGGGCAAAAATCAAAAGGATCTGTTACAGTTATAAATCAACGTGGTTCGATGATCGCTCCCCCTCCTATGCCAAAGCTCGGAGAAGAAATAAAAACTGTGTGTTTGTGGAGTATGATCTGCCGGATAACCAGGTGTATCTTTATCAGTTGGAGCGGGATACGACCTGGACCGGTTTTGATGGGATATAGATGCGCGTGACGGATTTTTGTGAAGAGCGGGTGCACCATCGTTTAGATGATGGTGCACCCGCTCTTTTTGTCTGATATTAATACGGTGTCCGGTCACTCTGCTCGACGAACCGGAGTTTCGAGGTGTCGAACCCTTGCTGTCTGGCCACTTCGAGCAGCTTTTGGGTCGTCTCCTGCGATAGTTGTGGCTGCCGCGACAGAATCCACAAGGTCTTGTGCCGCTTACCCGCCACCAGAGCGTACTGGTAGTCCGGATCCAAGGCCAGAATGTAATACGGACTGTAGAACGGCCCGAAGAAAGAGACCTTCAGAAAGCCCGGCCGGACGGGGTCTTTCGGTGCCCCTAACTTGGCTTTGCCTTCGGTCGAGACTGTCGGGCCGTCGGGCGAACCGCGCCGGCCGCTGTTCACCACCCGGATCTTGCCGTCCGGCCGCTGGGTGTATTCGGCGGTGACGGCATACAGACCGCGTTCGAATCGGTAGTCGAAGCGGGCGATTTCATACCATGTGCCCAAATAACGCTTCGGATCGAAGCCGGTAATCGTTTCGTATTCCATCGTTCGATAGTTTATAAGGGTTTGTACCGGACGACGGAACATCAAGAAGCGTGCCTAAATCGGGCGGGTCTTCTCTTGCAGCCAGTCACGCTCCTCGGACGTCAGCCGCGGCGCGAGCCGTTCGTATACCGCGGCATGATACCGGTTCAGCCAGTCGCGCTGGTCGGTGTCCAACACCGCTGTATTGACGGCGCGCAGCGAAATGGGGCACAAGGTCAGCGGTTCGAACCGCTGAAAACCGGACGGACATCCCTCTTCCGTCACCAGGGTCAGGTTTTCGATGCGGATACCGTGTTTCCCGGTGAGGTACAGTCCCGGTTCGCAGCTCTGTACCATGCCCGGTTGCAGGGTCACTGGATTTTCGTTCATCCGGATCGACTGGGGCCCTTCGTGCACGCAAAGGCAGTGCCCGACCCCGTGCCCCGTCCCGTGCAGGTAGTTCTGTCCGGCGCGCCAGAGGTGACGGCGGGCCAGCACGTCCAACTGTGCCCCCCGTGTCCCGGTCGGAAACAGCGCGGCGCTCAGGTCGATCATCCCCCGTAAAACGGCGGTATAATCCCTCCGCTGCTCCTCCGTGGGTGCGCCGAAATGGTAGGTGCGCGTGATGTCGGTCGTTCCGAACGGGTACTGCCCGCCGCTGTCGATCAGTAGAAAACTGTCGGTGCCGATCGCCCGGTCGCTCTCCTCGGAGACGGCATAGTGTACGATCGCCCCGTGCGAACCATATCCGGCAATGGTTTCGAAACTTTCGCCGCGGAAATCGGGATCGGCCGCCCGAAAAGCGTGCAACCGGTTGGCGATCTCCCGTTCGGTCGGTCGTCCGCCCGCTTCGATCGTCTGTTCGAGCCACATTTCGAACCGCACCAACGCCACCCCGTCCACCTCCATCGCCCGCCGGAATCCGTCGATCTCGGTCGGATTCTTGACGGCTTTCAGCAGGGCGATCGAGCTGTAAGGGGGCGTCTCCTCTTCGATTCGAGCCCCGGCTGCCTCCAAAGCGGCGTAATGAGCCTGATCCAACCCCTCCGGATGGATCACCACCGGCCGATTCGCCAGTGTGGCGAGGTAGTCGCCGAAAGCCTCGTAAGCCCGTACTTCCACCCCTTCGGCAGCCAATCGTTCCCGTTCCCGAGAGCCGAATCGCTCAGGCACGGTGAAAAGCAGGGCGCGTTCCGGCTCGATGGACAAGTAACCGATCATCACCGGATTATATTCGATGTCTGTGCCCCTGATATTCAGTGTCCAGGCAATCTCGTCCAGCACGGCGATCAGCCGTACCGCCTCCTCTGGCTTTCCGTCGCCCAGTGCCCGGATGCGCTGCAGTTTCGAACGGGTCGACTCGCCGCTGTATCGTTCCTCTAAAATCGTGGCCGGTTCGGCCGGAATATCGGGCCGTCCCTCCCAAATCGTGTCGAACGGATCGGAACAGCCGATCAAGGTCATCCCCCTCTCCGCCGCCTCGTCCGCCAGCCGCTGGAAAGCCGTGTGGCTGAACAGACGGCTGTCCACCCCGATCCGCTGTATATCGGGCTGTGCCGCCAGCCACTCCATGATCTCCGGTGTCCCGGCCAGTCCCATCCGCTGGAGTTCGATACCGCTTCCGTCGAGCTGCGCCTCGGCTTGCAGAAAGTAGCGCGAGTCGGTCCACAAAGCGGCCCGTGTTCGCGTCACGACCGCCGTCCCCGCCGACCCGTCGAATCCGCTGATCCAAGCCCGACACGCCCAGTGTGGAGCGACGTATTCGCTGAAGTGCGGGTCGTTCGACGGCACGATGAAGGCCTCGACCCCCTCCGCCGCCATCCATTTCCGCAGTTTTTCCAGACGATTCCGAACCATATGCCTATTTCGCAAATTTCATTTCGTCCAGCAGATAGCCCGCGCCGCCGACCCGGTCGATCAGGAACAGCGCGTAGCGGATATCCAGGGCGATGTTGCGGCAGACGACGGGATCGTATTCCAGGTCGGACATCGTCCCCTCCCAGCAGCGGTCGAAGTTCACGCCGATCAGTTCGCCCCGGGCGTTCAGCACCGGGCTGCCCGAGTTGCCGCCCGTGGTGTGGTTCGTGGCGATGAAAGCCACCGGCACCGTCCCGTTCACCGCCCACCGGCCGTAGTCTTTCGTCTCGTACAGTTGCCGCAGCCGGGCCGGCACGTCGTAGTCGTAAATCTCCGGATTGTCCTTCTCCATCACCCCGTCGAGGGTCGAGAAGGGTTCGTAGCAGACCGCGTCCGCCGGACGGTAGCCGTCCACCTTGCCGTAGGCGATGCGCAAGGTCGAGTTGGCGTCCGGATAGAACTCGTGCTCGCCCCGCCGCATCTCCATCATGCCCCGCATGTAGGTGCGGTATTCGCGGTCGATCTGCTTGTTCAGCGCCGCATAAGCCGGTTCGATCCGGTTTTTGTAGACCTCCGTGAAAGCCCGATAGGCCTGTACGGCGGCATCGTTGTCGATGGTGCCGTGCAGGGCGGTCGTATCTTCCGAGGCCAGCAGGCGGTTTACCCGGGTCGAATCGGTGAAGAGGCTGGAGTCGAAAATCGCTGCCATATCCGTGGCTGCCCCGGTCGGCCGGAATTGTTCCGGAACGTTTCGGAGGTATTCGCTCATCAGCGCCCCGGCGGTCTCCCGGTCGATGGCCGGTACGTAATCTTTATAGAACTTGTCGGCCGCGGCTTGCAGTTTGGTTCTCGTCTCCGGGGTCAGATCCTTGGCCTCCGCGAATGTGCCGGCGAATTTGAGCAGCTCGATCGCCAGAACCGCCTCCGCATGGTAGTCCCGGGCAAAGGCGTACGACTCCAGCGAGTCGTACAGTGCCGCCAGTCTGTGCGTGGTGCCCGCATATTCCGGCTTATCGGCCGCCCAAGCCTCGAACCGGCGTTCGAAAGCCTGTTTCTTTTCGACGGTGCCGAGGCGTTTCACCCCTTTCATCTCGCCCTGCCACTTTTTCCAGGCGTTCGACACGCTGGCGTTCTTCGCCGCATACTGGATCCGGACTTTCGGATCGGCCGCCTGGGCGCGGTTCATGATGTTCAGCCGCAGTGTCCGCAGGTTCACCTTGTGCGGGTCGCTCTTCTCCTCGATGTAGCGCACGGCTTCGGAGTGCAGGTACTGGTACGTCCGTCCCGGGAATCCGTAGACGAAGGTGAAGTCGCCGGGCTGCATCCCGCGCAGCGAGATGGTGAACGATTTTTTCGGCACGTACGGCACATTGTCCGGCGAATAAGGCGCCGGTTTGTTGTCCCGCCCCGCATAGACGCGGAAAATCGAGAAGTCGCCCGTGTGCCGCGGCCACATCCAGTTGTCGGTGTCGCCCCCGAACTTACCCACTGCCGACGGCGGTGCGAAGACCAGTCGCACGTCTTCGAATACTTCGTAGACGAACAGAAAGTATTGATTCCCATAGTACAACGCCTCGACCGAAGCTTTGTAGTGATTCCCTTCGGTCGCCGTCCGGACGACAGCCTCTTTGTTGGCGTCGATTCTCTTTTGCCGCTCCGCTTCGTCCATATTCGGTGTGACGCCGTCCAGAATCCGGTCGGTCACATCGCTCATTTCGACCAGAAAGCTGACCACCAGCCCCGGATTGGGCAGCTCTTCGCTGCGGTTCATGGCCGCGAAGCCGTGGGTCAGGTAGTCGTGTTCCACGGAGCTGTGCTGCTGAATCTGTCCGTAACCGCAGTGGTGGTTGGTGATCAGGAGGCCCTGGTCGGAGATCAGTTCGCCGGTGCAGCCGCTGCCGAACCGTACGATGGCGTCTTTCAGGCTGGCCTGGTTCACGGCGTACAAATCCGGTGCCTTGAGCCGGAAGCCTTTGGCGCGCATCTCTTTGATGCGTCCCTGCTGGATCAGGCTCGGCAGCCACATCCCTTCGTCGGCCCGCACCGCAGGACGGCCGAACAGCAGGGCGCCGCAGGTCAGAGCGAATAGAGTCGATTTTTTCATATCCCGTTAATTGATTTATTATTGGCAGTGTGTCGTGTCCGGATAAAGTCGGTCAGCTCGGTGTATAGAAGCCGCGTGGGCAGTCCCATGACGTTGTAGAACGATCCGTCGATACGCTCGATTCCCACGTAGCCGATCCACTCCTGAATCCCGTATGCTCCCGCCTTGTCGTACGGTCGGAAGGTGTCGACGTAAAAGGCGATTTCGTCCGCAGAAAGCCTCCCGAACGTTACCGCGGTGGTCTCCGAAAAGGTGACTTGTGCCGAACGATTGCGAATCGTCACGCCCGTCGTGACGTGGTGCGTGCCTCCCGATAAGGTGTGCAGCATCTCGACAGCTGCCTGTCGGTCTTTCGGCTTGCCGAGCGCCCGATTGCCGGACAGAACGAGGGTGTCGGCCGTGATGAGTATCTGGTTCTCCATCAGCGGCATCGGGTAGGCTTCCGATTTCAGCCGGGAGAGGTAGCCCGGCACCTCCGCCAGCGGCAACGAGGCGGGATAACGCTCTTCGACCGTATAAGCATCCGCCACCCGAAACGGAATCGCCATCCCGGTCAATAACTCCCGCCGTCTCGGCGATCCGCTGGCGAGAATGATGTCTAAATCTTTGAATTCCACGTGATTTGTCGACGTTATTTGATCTGGAAATCCAACATGGGCCTCCCCTCCAGTTCTGCGGTAATCCGGTCGCCGATATGCACCTGCCCCACTCCGACCGGCGTCCCGGTGAAGAGCAGGTCGCCGATCCGCAGGGTGACGAACTGCGAAACATAAGCGATGATCCGATCCACACCGAAAATCATCTCTCCCGTAAAACCCGTCTGTTTTCGTTCGCCGTTCAAATCCATCGAGAAATGGAGGTTTTGGATATCAGGCAATTCCGCTTTCGGCACAAAGACCGGCGCAATGGCCGCCGAGTGGTCGAATCCTTTGGCGATCTCCCACGGCAGCCCCTCGGCCTTGCACCGCCGCTGCAGGTCGCGGGCCGTGAAATCGATTCCCAGCCCCACTTCGTCGTAACAGCGGTGGGCGAACCGCTCTTCGATCCCCTTGCACAGCCGGTTGATCCGCACCACCAATTCGCACTCGTATTGCACGTCTTCCGAAAAATCGGGAATGTAGAACGGATCGTTGTTCCGCAGCAGCGCCGTGTCCGGCTTGATGAAGAAGACCGGCTCCCGCGGGGCTTCGCGCGGCGTCTGTTCGTCCCACACCGACGGAAGTTCCCGGACGTGTTCCGGGTAGTTCATTCCGATGCAGATAATCTTCATTTCGAATGATTTACGTGTAATAACCGCACCATCTCGTCCGCCACCCGTGCCGATGCGCCCGGCTCACCGACCACCCGGCGCAACTCTTCGAAATCCAGCCTGATTCGTTCGTATTTCGTCCCTCCCGGCAATACCGCACGTAGCTCCGCTTCCGCCGTCTCCGGCGTAAAATCGGTCTGAATCAGTTCGCGGATCGCTTCCCGGTCGAGGATCAGATTGACCAGTGAAATGAAGCGCAGCCGTGCGCTCACCACCTTTTTCGCAATCCAGAAACTCACGGCCGAGCCGCGGTAGCAGACCACCTCCGGAATCCCCAGCAAGGCTGTTTCGAGCGTCGCCGTCCCCGAGGTGACCAGCGCCGCCGCCGACCGGGCGATCGTCTCGTAAGTCCGGTCGCAGACGAACCGCACGTCGCTCCCCTCTAAATAGTTGTCGTACAGCGATCTGTCGAGCCACGACACGCCCGTTACCATAAACTGGTACTCCGGAAAACGTCGCGCCACGGCCACCATGGGCGGCAGGTTATAGCGAATCTCCGAAGCCCTGCTCCCCGCCACCAGCGCAATAATAGGCCGGTCGTCCAGACCGTTCTCGGTCCGGAAAGCCTTGTCGTTCTCCGGCGTCACTGCCGGCCGGTCGGTGATGGCGTCCATCAGCGGATTGCCGGCATAGAAAGCCTCGACTCCATGCCGCCGGAAGTAGTCGGTTTCGAACGGAAAAATGATGAAGAGCCGGTCGACATACCTCCGCAAATCATTGACGCGCCGCTCTTTCCACGCCCATACTTTCGGGGCGATGTAATAAAAGACCTCCGGCCGTTTGGTGCCTGCCGGCCAAAGATGCTTGTGGGCAAACTTCGCCATCCGCAGGTTGAAGCCCGGATAGTCTATGAGAATCAACGCATCGGGCCGATACGCCGCCATGTCTTCGCGGCAGAATCGCATCTGCCGGCCGATCCGCCGCAGGTTCTTGAGCACCTCCCAGAACCCCATGATCGAAGCCTCTTTGTAGTGTCTGACCAGCGTGCCCCGCCCGCCTGCCGCTTCGGCCATCTTGTCGCCGCCCCAGAAACGGAATTCCGCCTCTGCATCTGCCTTCAGCAGCCCCTTGATGAGGTTCGACCCGTGCAGGTCGCCCGATGCCTCGCCCGCTATGATGTAGTATTTCATGCCGTTCGGTTATTTGATCTCCAGCAAGTCCGGCCGCAGCCGTTGTGTCCGTTCGAAAGCCTGATCCTCCTGCCACTTCGAGATTTCGGCAAAATTTCCGGAAAGCAGCACATCCGGCACCCGCCATCCGTTGAACTCCGCCGGGCGTGTATAGACCGGCGGCGCCAGCAGGTTGTCCTGAAAGCTGTCCGTCAGGGCCGAACACTCGTCGCCGATCGCTCCCGGCAGAATCCGGACGACGCTGTCGGTGATAATCGCCGCCGCCAGCTCGCCGCCTGTCAGCACATAGTCCCCGATCGAGATCTCGCGCGTAATCAGATGCTCCCGCACCCGATAGTCCACTCCCTTGTAGTGTCCGCACAGGATAATCAGATTGCCTAAGGTAGATAATCGGTTGGCCTCCTGCTGGTTGTAGGTCACCCCGTCCGGCGAGGTGTAGATCACCTCGTCGTACTCCCGTTCCGAGCGCAGTTGCGTGATAATCTTATAGATCGGTTCCACCTTCATCACCATTCCCGCCTCGCCGCCGAACGGATAGTCGTCCGCCGTACGGTGTTTGTCCTCGCAGTACTCCCGCAGGTTGTGGATGTGTATTTCGACCAGCCCCTTGTCTTGCGCCCGTTTGATGATCGACTCGCTCAGGGCACCGTCCAACAGTTTGGGCAACAGGGTGATAATATCAATTCTCATGCGTCGTGCGATCGCTTTTGTAGTTTACGTCGCCGCGCAACGCTTCGACGATGAACGGGTTGAACATCACTTCGTGCGCCACGGTACTGCCCGGCCCGTGTCCCGGAAAGATGCGGGTGTCGCCGCCCAGCGGAATCACCTGACTGATAATGCTCTCCATCAGGGTCGGATAGCTTCCGCCTGGCAAGTCCGTCCGACCGATGCTCTCTTTGAACAGCAGGTCGCCCGTCAGCAACAACTCTGCGTCCGGTACATGGATCGCGACGTGTCCCGGCGAGTGCCCCGGGGTCTGGAGGATGCGGAGGGTGCTGTTCCCCACCGGAATGGTCTCGGTGTCCGCCAGGTCGATGTCCACCGTCGGAATCGGATCGACGTCGAAGCCCATGTCGGCATAGCAGTGGGCCGTCTCCATGATGGGTTTTTCGTTGCGGTGCAGCGCAAAGGGAATCCTCCACTGCCGCTTGACGAACTCCACGCCGCAAATATGATCCACGTGTCCGTGTGTGTTGATCGCCATCACCGGCCGCAGGCCGTTCTTTTCGATGAACGAGACGAGGGTCTGACGTTCCTGTTCCGTGGAGCAGCCGGCGTCGACGATGACGCACTGTTTCGTCTCGTCGAACAGCACGTAGGTGTTTTCGCCGAACGGATTGAAGGTGAGTGTGGCCAGTTTGAGCATAACCGTAAGGGTGCTAAGAGGGTTTATCGCCTCCAAATTTACGAAATTTACCCGTATCTTTGCCTGTATACCGAACGAACGATCGTTTATGAAACCGAGAAAAAGTAAATATCCGCAGATCGAGGGGCTGGAGATTACCGACATAGCTGCCGAGGGAAAATCATTGGGAAAATACAATGACGTGGTGGTTTTCGTGCCGCACACGGTGCCGGGCGATGTGGTGGATGTGCAGATCAATAACAAGCGGCGGCGGTTTATGGAGGGGTATGTGCTGAATTTCGTGAAGTATTCGCCGCTGCGGGTGGAACCTTTCTGCAAGCATTACGGCGAGTGCGGGGGGTGCAAGTGGCAGGCGCTGCCCTACCCGATGCAGCTGGAGTACAAACAGCGGCAGGTGGAGGATCAGCTCCGGCGGTTGGGGGGAATCGAGCTGCCCGAGATTTCGCCGATCATCGGGTCGGAGAGGAGCGAATATTACCGGAACAAGCTGGAGTTTACCTTCTCCGACAAGCGGTGGGTGCCGCGGGCGGAGGTAGCCGAAGGGGCGGCGACGGGGGATGGGAATGCGCTGGGCTTTCATATCCCGGGCATGTTCGACAAGGTGCTGGATGTCGAGTGGTGCCACCTGCAGCCGGAGCCGTCGAATGCCATTCGGCTGGAGATCAAACGGTTCGCACAGGGAAACGGGATGGAGTTTTACAACCTGCGGGAGCATCGGGGGTTGTTGCGGAATATCGTTGTCCGGACTTCGACCACCGGCGAGGTGATGGTGACGGTGGTGTTCGCGCGGGAGGATGCGGAACGGCGGACGGCGCTCTTGGAGCATCTGCGGGCGCAGTTCCCGGAGATTACCTCGCTCAATTATATCATCAATGAGAAACTGAACGATTCCATCGGAGATCAGGAGGTGTTTTGTTATGCGGGGAAACCGTATATGGAGGAGCGGATGGAGGGACTGACTTTCCGGATCAACCCCAAGTCGTTCTACCAGACCAATTCGGAGCAGGCGTACAACCTCTATAAGGTGGCGCGCGAGTTTGCGGGGCTGACGGGGAGCGAGATTGTGTACGACCTCTATACGGGGACGGGGACGATCGCCAATTTCGTGGCGGCGGGGGCGAAACGGGTGGTCGGGATCGAGTATGTGCCCGAGGCGATCGAGGATGCCAAACAGAATTCGGCGCTCAACGGGATCGGGAATACGCTTTTCTTCGCGGGGGATATGAAGGATGTGCTGAATGCGGAGTTCATCGCCGAACACGGGCGGCCGGACGTGATTATTCTCGATCCGCCGCGGGCGGGGATTCACGGGGATGTGGCGGCGACGATTCTGGCGGCGGCGCCGGAGCGGATCGTCTATGTGAGCTGCAATCCGGCGACGCAGGCGCGCGACCTGGCGATTTTCGATTCGGCTTACCGGGTGACCCGGGTGCAGCCGGTGGATATGTTTCCGCATACGCACCATGTCGAAAATGTGGTGCAGCTGGTGCGGCGTTGATTCGGGAGGGGGCATGACGGAGTTTCTGAAAACGGCGGATGGGTCGATGACGGTGCGTCATCCGGTGCTGGGCGAGCTCTACCACTCGGATCGGGGGGCGGTGGGCGAGGCGGAGCATGTCTATATTCGGGCCGGGTTCGATGCGGTTTCCGCCGGAGAGGCGGCGGTGTTCGAAGTGGGGTTCGGAACGGGGCTCAATGCGTGGCTGACCTTTCGGCGGGCGGCGGAGACGGGGCGGCGGGTGGATTATCGGGCGATCGAGCTCTATCCGGTGGAGCGGGAGGATGCGGGGCGGCTGAACTATACGACGGAGCCTCTGTTCGAGCAGTTGCACGAGGTGCCGTGGGACGGGGCGCTGCATGAGGTGGGAGCGGGAGGCGGGCTGACGAAGTATCGGGCCGACTTGCTGACGTTCGATTTCACGCCGTTGGCGGGATGCTTCGATGTGATCTATTTCGATGCCTTTGCGCCGGATGCTCAACCGGAACTCTGGTCGGCGGAGGTGATGGAGCGGATGTTTTCCATACTCAGGCCGGGCGGTGTGCTGGTGACCTATTCGGCCAAGGGAACGGTCAAACAGGCTCTGCGGGCGGTGGGATTCGAGGTGGTGCGGCTGCCGGGGGCCTTAGGCAAACGGCACATGGTGCGGGCGGTGAAACCTTCGGTGGAATAAAAACGGATTTTTATGGAAGACAAGGAATTGGTGGCAAGGGCGTTAGAGGCGGCGGAACGGGCCTGGGCGCCTTACTCGGGTTTTCGGGTGGGAGCGGCGGTGCTGCTGGAGGACGGTACGGTCGTCTGTGGAAACAATCAGGAGAATCGGGCCTACCCGTTGGGGAGTTGTGCGGAGCGGGTGGCGGTCAATTATGCGCGGGCGAATTTTCCGGAGTTGCGGATCGTGACGGTTGCGGTCGCCTCGCCGGATTCGGAGGTGCCGGTGACGCCGTGCGGCGGGTGTCGGGAGCTGCTTCTGGAGGCGGTGCGGGCACAGGGCGCACAGGATATACGGGTGTTGATGGCGGATCGAACGGGCCGTCTGGTTCGAGCGGCGATGGTGACGGAGCTTTTGCCGTTCGCATTTGAATTCAAATAGAGATGAAGAGCGAAAAGGCGAAAATGTTGGCCGGCGAGCCTTTCAAACCGGGCGACGAAGAGTTGGAGCGGGATCGGACGTTGGTGCGGGAGCGGTTGTATCGGTTGAATATCGCCGGGGCGGCTCGGTCTTTGTCCGAGCATGAGGATTTGTTGGCGGAGCTGTTGCCGAATTGTCCGCGGGGGACTTTGGTGAGGCCGCCGTTCTATTGCGATTACGGGTATAATATTTCGTGCGGCGAGGGGGTGTTTATCAATTATAATTGTGTGATTTTGGATGTGGGGCGGGTGCGGTTGGGGGCCCGGGTGCTGATTGGGCCGAATGTGCAGATTTATGCGGTGACGCATCCGATGGATGCGGCCGAACGGAGCAGGGGCGAAGAGTGGGGAGAGGAGGTGACGATCGGCGACGACTGCTGGATCGGCGGCAGTGCGGTGATCTGTCCGGGGGTTCGGATCGGCCATCGTTGTGTGGTGGGAGCCGGATCGGTGGTGACGAGGGATGTGCCGGATGATACGGTGGTGGCTGGAAATCCGGCGCGGATGATTCGCCGGCTGCGGCGTGATGAGGCGGAGGAGTTGTAGCCGCATGTTATACAGCGGCGCCGGGTAGTTGGGGCAGAGGTTGCGTTATTGGGGTAGCGGCTGCTATTTCGGAGTGCCCGTAGGCACCGTTTATTCCGAGAGGCAACGCAACTGAATACCGTGCCCCCGGTAGTCTGAACTGCTAGGGTTGAGATGAGTCACGCCAAAATACAAGTACACTCCACCGCTGCCATTCGCCGAAGAGGAGTAGCAGAATCCGTTGTAGCCGATGCCAATCAGCGTGCCATTGACTCTGTCGCGGAAACCCGGGGCGGATTGTCGGGTCGGAACCAGCGTGGCTGAAACGAGTACCGCGAAGTTGCGGCCCTACGCCGGGAGTGGCGTCCGGGTGACCCCGGCGGAACGGAGCGATGCTTACGCATCGCTAAGGTTGTCTCTGCTTCCGTTTATTCCGAGAGGCAACGCAACGGAAAACCGTTGTCACGACTGCCCGAGGTACTGGATGCGAGATATTGCGTATCAAAACCCATGCACATGCCACCGATACCGCCATCTTCTGAAGTGAACGACCAGCTGTAACCGCCGCTGCCGACGCCGTTCAGCGCACCCGTATCCCGATTGCGGCTGCCCGGGGCGGGTCTCTCTTTCGTATAATCAGAGATTTAGTCGTTTGAGGTCGATCGTTCGAAAAAGGCCCACAGTTTATCGTCTGCCGGTGTCGGTGCTTCGACGGTGATCGTTTCGTGCGTGACCGGATGCTCGAAACTCAGGCGTCTGGCCCACAAGGATATCCCGCCGTCTTTATTGGAGCGCGCCGCGCCGTATTTCAGATCGCCTTTGATCGGACATCCGATCTTGCTGAGTTGGCACCGGATCTGATGGTGCCGCCCGGTCAGCAGTTCGATTTCCAACAGATGATAACGGTCGCCGGAGGCCAGCAAACGATAGTTGAGAACTGCCTCTTTAGTTTCTGCCCGCAAGCGCTCCGGAACGGCCGCCAAAGTGTCGTAAGCCGTCGATTTGTTGGTCTTTCCGTTACGGACGATATAGTGTTTCAATTCTCCGGCCGCAGTTTTTTCGGAGGGGCGGTTTTCGACGATAGCCCAGTAGATTTTCCGGAATCGGCGTTGTTTCAGTTGTTCGTTGAGCCGGACGAGTGCTTTCGAAGTCCGGGCCAGCAACACGGCACCTCCCACCGGCCGGTCGATCCGGTGCACGACGCCCAAAAAGACGGCCCCCGGTTTGGCGTATTTCGCTTTGATATAATCCTTTACAGTCTCTTCCAGCGCGGGGCCTCCCGACCGGTCGGGCTGTACCAGTTCGCCGGGGCGTTTGTTGACTACGATGATGTGGTTGTCTTCGTACAGTACTTCGATCATGGTTGGCGAAAGAGATAAAAAAATCCCGCCGGTCTTTCGATTTACAAAGTGGGGGCGAGTAAACCGAAAGCGAGTGCCGGCGGGAAAAATCGTTGGTTTATTCGTGTCTACCCGCATGGAACCGTACCTTTTCTGAAGAAAAGGTACCCAAAAGACT